>VFQM010000132.1_pt1 | contig 94182 bp, 96 predicted proteins | sample 3512391 | NCBI WGS metagenome assembly VFQM01 (sample SAMN10412369, study PRJNA504923) | tailings metagenome | isolation source: Replicate 1 from Balatoc abandoned mine | place: Philippines | reverse complement strand
GTATTGCACAGTGTGGTGCCTGTACGGTACATGTGGATGGGAAACCTGTTCGTTCCTGCAGTTTTCCTGTAGCTGCTGCGGTTGGCAAAAAAATTACGACCATTGAAGGAATGAAAGATAAAATTGCGGAAGCAGTTCAGAATGCCTGGATAGAATTACAAGTACCACAGTGTGGTTATTGTCAATCGGGTCAAATCATGAGTGCAACCGCTTTGTTGAAAACCAAGCCCCATCCAACCGATGCAGATATAGATGCTGCCATGCAGGGAAATTTATGCAGGTGTGGAACTTATCAAAGGATTCGCAGTGCCATTCATCGTGCTGCTGAAATGATTAAGTAACTCCAAAAAAATTAAAAAATGACACAGCAAAAATCTTCCATCGATCGCAGAAACTTTTTACGCCTGACAGGATTAACTGGTGCAGGTTTAATTATGGGAATGGGTGTAAAAGCCGATGGATCTGCAATAATTGAAAATATAACAGCCGCCAATAATGCTTTTGAATTGTCTCCACTGGTTATGATTGATCAAGCAGGAGTGGTTACTATATTCAATACCAAACCCGAAATTGGTCAGGGTACCTATCAGTCAATTCCTGCTTTAATTGCAGAAGAATTGGAAGTGCCCATGGACAAACTGGTGATTAAACAAACCGGCGGTGAAAAAAAATATGGACCCGCTCAGTTTGTTGGGGGTAGTTCTTCTGTAAGAACCAATTATACCAGCTTAAGAAAAGTAGGTGCAGCTGCTAAAGAAATGTTGCTGACAGCTGCCAGTAAACAATGGGACGTTCCAGTAGCAGAGTGCTATGCAGAAAATGCAGCCGTTATTCATCGTCCTAGTGGAAAAAAAATGGGCTATGGAGAATTGGCTGAAGCCGCTTCTAAATTGGAAGCGCCAAAGAATCCAACATTAAAGAATGCAAAGGATTTTAAAATATTGGGCAAGTCTGCACCTCGTTTGGATATTCCTATGAAAGTGAATGGGACAGCCAAATTTGGTATAGATGCTGCTGTTCCGGGAATGGTGTATGCATCCATTGAGCGTTGCAAAGTTTTTGGGAGCAAACTGTTGAGTTTTGATGCAACTGCGGCTAAAAAAGTGAAAGGAGTAATTGCAGTGGAAACCTGTGAACGGATTCACGGCATTTATAAGTCGGAGGGAGTGGCAGTTATAGCTGAAAATTATTGGGCTGCACTTCAAGGCAGAAAAGCGTTGGTGGTTAAATGGGATCATCAGGGTAATGAGCAGTTCAACTCAAAGGACTATGAGCAAAGCATGCGTGAAGCTGCCAAAAAGGAAGGAGCAGTGGAACATCAGCAAGGTAATTTTGATCAGGCTTTTACCGGAGCTCCTGTTAAGTTGGAAGCTTTTTATGAAACGCCAGTTGTTTCTCATTCTCCCATAGAACCCATGAACTGTTTGGCTTCCTGGACCGAAGGAAACAAGCTGGAAATTTGGACATCTACGCAGGTGCCAAGTAGTGTAGTGAATGAGTTTTCCAAAACCTATGGGGTAAAACAGGAAGATTTAAAATTGCATGTATTGTTTAATGGAGGTGGATTCGGAAGAAGACTCTATCCAGATTATATTCATGAAGCGGTTCAATTGAGTAAGAAAATGGGTAGGCCAGTAAAATCTATTTGGACACGTGAAGACGATACCCAGCAAGGACCTTTCCGACCCATGACTTTCTCTGCCATGAAAGGAGCGTTGGATGCCAGTGGTAAAGCCATTGCCTTTCAACATAAAGTAATATCCGGCACTCTTGACATGAAAAAGGACTATGATGTTACCAAGGCAGATGGTACCATGACCGAAGGTATCAGTGAGCAGAAATATGAAATTGAACATATGAAGAATTTGTATGTTCATCATTATCTGCATGTGCCATTAGCCGCCTGGAGAGCAGTAACCAGCACCACACTTGCATTTGCACATGAATGCTTTATTGATGAAATGGCCGTTGCGGCTAAAAAAGATTCTATGCAATTCCGCCTGGGAATGTTAACCAAGGAGTCAGATACCAAAAAAATACTCAATAAATTAAGAGAAGTTTCCAACTGGGATAAACCACTCCCTGCAGGCTGGGGGCGTGGTGTGGCACAATATGAATTTTTTGCGGGCCAAGCAGGTTTTGTGATTGAAGTATCCAAGAAAGGAACAGGTGTTAAAATAGAAAAAGTAGTTGCTGTAATTGATCTGGGTACTGTAGTGAATCCAGACAATACCCGTGCACAAGTAGAAGGATCTGCAGTAATGGCTTTAACTGCTGCGATTAAAGGCGGAATTACCTTTGAAAAAGGCGCAACAGTTCAGTCTAATTACCATAATAATCCATTGGTGCGTATCAATGAAATGCCGAAAGTGGAAGTACATATTTTAGCCGATGGCGGAGATAAAATCAAAGGAGTGGGCGAGCCGGGCTTACCACCATTTGCACCTGCTTTGTGCAACGCTATATTTGCTGCAACGGGTAAAAGGATCCGCAGATTGCCTTTTGATATAAATAAGATTGCATAGGTTGGGTAAGTGAATAATTGAATTTGATAAATCTTAATTGTAAACAGATGAAAGTTGGGATAAAGACTTTTTCGGTATTGATGGTAGGTACTTTTCTCTCTCTTGCCTTTGTACAGCCTTTTAATTTAAAAAAAAGCATGGAGGCTGGAAAGAAAGTGTATGAAACCAGTTGTATGAACTGTCATATGCAGGATGGGAAAGGATTGGAAGGAGTATTTCCTCCTGTTGCCCAAGCTGATTTTTTAAAGAAAAGCACGAATGATATTATTGATGTTCTAGTAAAGGGGCAGTCGGGAGAAATAAAAGTGAATGGAGTAACTTACAATGGGGTGATGCCTAGTGTAGAGTATCTTTCCGATCAGGAGATAGCCGATGTGCTAAATTATATTCAGAATAGCTGGGGTAATAAGAATAGCAAGCCCGTATTACCCGATCAGGTGAAGAAGCGTAGATCATAAGCCAAAAGATTTCATGAAGGAATTAGCGGATATTGTTCGTGCATTTGAACAAATGGCACAAGAGAAACAGCGCATGGCACTGGCTACCGTAGTGCACGTGGAGGGTTCTTCTTACAGGAGGCCTGGAGCCCGTATGCTGGTGAGTGAAGATGGAAGATATATTGGAGCCATTAGCGGAGGATGTTTGGAAGGAGATGCTTTGCGAAAAGCAGCATTGGCCATTACGCAGGGCAAAAAGAAATTAGTGGTGTACGACACTACGGATGAGGACGATGCCAAACTAGGTATACAACTGGGATGCAATGGGATTGTAAGTATCTTGTTTGAGCCCATTGAAACCGATTATCACGATTTGATAAAGGGCTTTCAGGAAATATTGCTTTCCAGAAAGCCGCAGATATTGGTTACTGGATTTAGCCGCAATCATACTGAACATTGGGGTACTTTATTGTATCATCAGATTGAAGGGATTGAATCCTCCATTTTGCAGGAAGCAGTTCAGCGCGCGCTTGCACTGAAAAAATCGGAGTATATTTTAGTGGACAAGAATGATGCAGAACAGGAAGTGTTCATTGAATATATCATGCCACCTGTTTCACTCATTATAGTGGGGGCTGGAAACGATACAGTGCCGCTCGAGGAGATGGCCAGATTAATTGGATGGAATACAACGGTTGTGGATGGAAGACCAACACACGCGAATGCACAACGTTTTGCAAAAGCGAATCGCATTTTAGTTGGCAAACCTGATACGGTAATTCCTCAGTTGACAATTGATGATCGCACTGCTATTGTATTAATGACTCATAATTACAATTACGATCTGTCTTTTTTACAAGCCATGCATACTCATACTTTCCGCTATATTGGTTTATTGGGGCCGGCTGCCAAGCGGGATCGTCTATTGAATGATTTGAAGGAGCAGGGAATATTGTTTTCTGAATCGCAAATCAGGAATATATATGGTCCAACCGGCCTAGCACTTGGCGCTGAGACTTCTGCTGAAATAGCACTTTCTGTTTGTGCTGAAATTATGGCATTAATGGAAAACAGAACGCCAATGCACTTAAGAGATCAGTTGACTCCCATTCACAGCAAGCAATGAAATGGGGAGTGATGATATTGGCGGCAGGCGAGGCATCCCGTATGGGGAAAGCCAAAATGTTATTGCCCTACAAAGACAAGACTATATTGGGAAAAATTGTAGAAGAGGTATTAGCACTGAATCCGAATATGCTAACCATTGTAACGGGACATTATCATCAGGAAATCAGTTCCATTTTACAAACTCCTGAAGTCATGCTTGTTTATAATGAGGACTATCAACATGGGATGAGCAGTTCTATACAAGCAGGACTTACTGCTATGCAACAGCAATGTCCGGATTTGGATTTTTTGTTTATCCTAGTGGCCGATCAGCCATTTTTAAATCAGGCCCTATTGCGAAAAATGATTCAATTGTATACTGAGACCCAAAAGGGACTGGTAGCTGCCAATTATCAGGGTATTGCAGGAACACCCCTCTTGCTGTCAGCTAAATATTTTCAAGAATTGTTCCAATTGAAAGGGGATAAGGGAGCACGGGCTATATTGCATCAATATTCGGATGATTTAGCGACTATTGATTTTGAAATGGGTGAGCTAGATATAGATACTGCAGCTGATTATGAACGGTTTTGTGAAATTTTAAAAACAGGAAATGCTGATTGATCAATACAATAGAGTACACGATTACCTGCGAATTTCTTTAACGGATAATTGCAATTTGCGTTGCTTTTATTGCATGCCCGAAGAAGATTATGCATTCATGCCCAATCAGCGTTTAATGCAGAAAGAGGAGATAGTACAACTGGCTACTTTGTTTGTACAGAATGGGGTAAAAAAAATTAGACTAACAGGTGGGGAGCCGCTGGTTCGCAAAGATGCAGCAGCTATTATAAAAGAGTTGGGTAAACTGGGGGTTAACTTAACCATGACCACCAATGCTACCCGGATCCACTTATTTATTGATGTATTAAAGAAAGCAGGTATTCGTTCCCTTAATATCAGTTTAGATACTTTACAAAAAGAAAAATTTCAACTACTAACCAGAAGAGATCAGTTTAATCAAGTGAAAAGCAATATTGATTTATTGCTGGAGCATGAGTTTAAACTGAAAATTAATGTGGTGGTTGTAAAAGGAATGAATGACCAAGAAATATTGGATTTTATTGAATGGACAAAAAGTACCCCTATACAAATTCGATTTATTGAGTTCATGCCTTTTGATGGAAACAAATGGAATAGTGATAAGCTGGTTACACTTCAGGAAGTGTTGCAAATAATTGGAAAAGAATATACAATTACTCCGGCACTGAATGAACCCAATGATACCAGTAAACAGTATACTATAGAAAATCATGCGGGCAGTTTTGCTGTTATCAGTACTATGAGTGCTCCTTTTTGCAATACCTGTAACCGTATCCGTTTAACAGCAGATGGTAAAATAAAAAATTGTTTGTTTTCTTCTGAAGAAACAGATTTGTTAACAGCATTGCGTTCTGGTGAAAATGTACTTCCATTGATTAAAGATTCTATTTATAAAAAGCACAGGGAATTGGGCGGCCAATTCTCAAAAGATTTTGAAAAAATAAATGCAGAACAGTTGCATAACAGAAGCATGATTGCAATTGGCGGTTAATGATTATGATAACAGTAACTGAAGCAAAACAGCTGTTGTTCAGCAAAGTCAAGACTTTGGATCCGGTAATCCATCCACTTGCGGATTCAGCTGGTAGGGTGGTTGCAGAAGACATCAAGAGTCCGATAGATATGCCTGGTTTTGTGCAATCCTCCATGGATGGATATGCTGTTAGTGGTTTTGCTACTGATCAATTGCTGTCCTTGCAGGATGAATTGCCTGCCGGTAGTAATCGATCATTGACATTGCAAGAGGGAAAAGCGATTAAAGTTTTCACAGGCGGTCCTGTACCTTCCGGTGCTACCTGGGTGGTTCAGAAGGAATGGGTAGAAGAAAGGACTGACGGAATTATAATAAGGCAGGTTAAACAGGAGATGGGGCTGAACATAAGAATGCCTGGATCTTCCGTTCAGAAAGATGCAGTAGTGATTACCAAGGGAACTTGCCTGCATGCTTACCAAATAGCCATGCTGGCAAGTCTAGGTATTACCCATATTTCTGTATTTCCATCTCCCAAAATTGCCTTAATCATTACTGGCAATGAGTTGGTAAAACCAGGAGACATACTTGAATATGGTCAGGTATACGAATCCAATTCCATTGGGTTGACTGCAGCCTTAAAACAGCTGGGAGTAAATCAAATTCAGATTCAATGGGTAAAAGACAATCTAGCAGAAACAAAGGCTGCTATTGAACAAACCTTGCCATGGGCAGATCTTATTTTGTTAACGGGGGGAGTGAGTGTGGGTGACTATGATTTTGTTGCTGCAGCAGCTGGTCAGCTGGGCGTTAACACCATTTTTCATGGGGTGAAACAGAAACCTGGTAAACCTTTGTATGCAGGTCAGCTGAATCAAAAACTAATTGTAGGGTTACCGGGAAATCCAAGTTCGGTATTGCATTGTTTTCAACAATATGTAAAACCCGTTATTCAGTTAATAATGGGTATGCCAATGCCGCTGGCGCAACAGGCGAAAATGGCACACGCGTATGAAAAAAATAACTCACTTGATTTTTTTGTAAAAGCCTCTTTGCAAAATGGGGAAGTAACCATTTTAGAAGGGCAGGCCTCTTATCAGGTTGGTGCTTTTTCAGTGGCCAACTGCTGGGTTGAGTTACCGGCTGCAGAATCACGTTTTTCCAAAGGTCAGTTGGTTAACGTTTATTTATTCTAACATTGCTGTATGGAACAAATGTGGATAGAGGGCTTTGCATTTTTGATTGTGGCATTTCTGTATGCCTCTGTAGGGCATGGGGGAGCGAGTGGCTATCTGGCACTGATGGCGCTTTTGAATATAAGTCCTTCTGTAATGAAGCCAACTGCTTTAATCCTCAACTTAATTGTATCACTCGTTTCGTTTCTCTCTTTTTATAAAGCCCGGCATTTTAAATCGACAATGTTGTGGCCGCTGGTAATAACATCTATACCTGCAGCCTATTTGGGTAGTATTATACCTGTGTCGGAACCCTTGTACAAAAAAATACTAGCCATTGTATTGTTGATTGCAGTTGTTAGAATGCTCATAAAGCCAAGGGCTGCTGATGATATTTCTAGTCCGAAGTGGTACTGGCTAAGTTTAGCTGGAGGGGTTATTGGATTACTTTCTGGAATGATAGGTATGGGTGGAGGAATCTTATTGTCTCCGCTTTTCTTGATGATGGGTTGGGCAACCATACAACAAACAGCTGCCATCAGTGCTATTTTTATATTTTTGAATTCGGCATCGGGAATGCTGGGACAATTGAAAAAAGGATTTGACCTGGCCCCTTCGATGTATATAATTATAAGCTTTGTTTTAATAGGAGGCTGGTTGGGTGCTTATATGGGCTCCTCCAGATTTAAGACTACACAACTGAAATTCATTTTGGCTGTAGTATTAATATTGGCTGTTTCTAAACTGTTGTTTGTAAATTGAGTGTATGGGAATTAAAGTATTATTTTTTGGTTCAGTAACCGATATTACCCTGGTGGCAGAGCTGTCCTGGGAATACTGTGTTGATACCGATACATTGGTGAAAGGACTATTAACCCGCTTTCCAGCCCTGGTCAATAAAAAATATTTTATTGCATTGAATCAACAAGTGATTCATGAAAACTGTTCATTGAAGCCGGGCGATACCATTGCTTTAATGCCACCTTTTTCTGGAGGATAAAATGGCCCATTATAACAGATATATCAGACAAATGATACTGCCCGGATTTGGTGCAGATACCCAGCAAAAATTAGCGGAAGCCAAAGTGTTGATTGTGGGTATGGGGGGATTAGGATGTCCTGTACTCCAGTATCTGGCGGGTGCTGGTGTTGGTTTGATTGGGATCATGGATGCCGATTTGGTTAGTTTAAGCAATCTACATCGGCAGGTTTTATTTGACGAATCGGATATTGGCCAGCCAAAAGTAAAAGTTGCCGCGCAGAAAATAAAGAAACTGAATTCGATTGTTCAGCTAATGGAATATCCTTATCAATTGAATAAAGACAATGCGTTGACCATTATTGAACAATTTGATTGTGTGGTAGATGCTACTGATAATTTTAGTGCCAAATACCTGATTAATGATGTATGTGTGTTGCTGAAAAAAACATGGATATACGGGGCAGTTTCCGGATATGAAGGACAAGTTGCTGTACTGAATAATATTCATATTAACGATCCTGTGCACTACCGCCATTTGTTTCCATCGCAACCCTTGCGCTATGAGTTTGCCAGTTGTGAGGAAACGGGCGTAATAGGTGTTTTGCCTGGTATCATTGGAACCATGCAGGCAGCTGAAACCATCAAATGGATTACGGGTCTGGGCAAGGAGCAAAATGGCAGCTTGCTTAATTATCATTTTTTATCGGGCAGCTGGTATGCAATCGCATTGTCTGTTAATCCTCAGGTACCAGTGATTGATCAGTCTTTTTTTGATAAAATGAATTATGAAATGGAATTGATGAACGAGGAGGAGGAAATGGAAGATATAGATATAACTGAAATAGATATTCGTCAATTCCTCACCATTCAGAAACAGCCCAATCACTTTATTTTAGATGTAAGAGAGTTACATGAGTATCCAACTGTTGATTTTGTTCATGCACGGATACCCATGTCTGTTTTGAAGGAATCCCTGGATCAGCTTCCACAGCAACCCATTTACATTATTTGTCATCAGGGTATCAGAAGTGTTTATGCAGCACAATACATTAAATTGCATAAGGGTTTAGAAACCTTCAGTGTAAAGGGAGGGTTAACGGCATATTTTAATGCAATAAACAATGAGTAGTAAAAAACACCATAGCATTTTTTTTCATGGGGCTATTCCCGCACAGAAAATAGCGGATGATATTCAGAAGCATTCCACAAAAACGAATATTGGTGCACATAGCATATTCTTAGGTCAGGTGAGGGAAGATGAAATAAAGGGAGAAAAAGTAGTTGCTATTGAATATACCGCTTACGAATCCATGGTGGAAGAAAAGATGGCAATCATTCGTGAGCAATTTTTTCAAAAATATGCATTGACTTGTGTGCATATTTACCATAGTCTTGGAACAGTGGCTGTTGGAGAAATCTGTTTGTTTGTGTTTACTTCTTCTGCTCATCGCAGAGATGCCATTGATGCCTGTAATGAAATGGTAGAAACCATTAAAAAAGAACTCCCGATTTGGGGAAAGGAAATCTGCGCCAATCAATCTACAGTGTGGAAACAAAATAATTAAAACATTATGGTAAATATTACCCATAAGTCTAATACCCTGCGTAAAGCCATTGCCGAAGCTTCGGTTTTGGTTTCAAGTCAGCATACCATTGATGCGATTGTTCAGCAGAAAGTACCAAAGGGAGATGTTTTTTCTTTTGCAAAAGTGGCTGCCTTATTCGGAGTTAAAAAGACAAGTGAGATGATACCTGATTGTCATCCACTTCCAGTTGAATACACAGATGTCCGTTTTTCTATCAGCGACCTAAGGGTTTTGATTGAAGTGGAAGTGCATACCATATATAAAACAGGGGTTGAAGTAGAAGCTATGCATGGCGCTTCAGTAGCAGCGCTAACCCTATATGATATGCTAAAGCCCATTGACAAAAATGTAAGTATTCAGGAAATAAAATTACAGGCTAAAACCGGTGGAAAATCTGATAAGCAGAAGTATGCAGATAAAGGATTGAATGCCGCTGTTATTGTTTGTTCAGATACCATTGCAGCAGGCAAGGCAGAAGACAGTGCAGGCAAAGCAGTAGTGGATGCATTGGAGGCACTGGGTGTTAGCGTGCCAGTGTATGGAGTTATTCCTGATGAAGCAGCATCTATCCGGGATATTGTTCTGACCAATACTAAAGCTCAGCATCAGTTGTTAATCTTAGTAGGAGGTACCGGTGTTTCGCCACGTGATATCACACCTGATATTCTCAGGCCTATGTTGCAGAAAGAATTGCCTGGCATTATGGAGGCTGCCAGAAACTATGGTCAGGATCGTATGCCTTATGCTATGTTGTCAAGAAGCATAGCAGGTCTAATTGATAATACTTTGGTGTTGAGCTTTCCCGGATCGCTTTCAGGGGCCAGTGAATACATGGCAGCTTTATTCCCCCAGATATTGCATGTGTTTGAGGTAATAAAAGGGAGTCGCCATACTTTATAGTGGCGGCAGATGCACATACTCCACTTCTTCCAAAGGATTGAATATGCCTCTGTTAAAATCTTTGGCAATTGAATAAGCCCTTAGTAATCCTTTTTCTGCCTGATAGGCAGCAATTTCCTGTATCCTGTTTTCTCTGATAGGACTGATCCATTCTTCTGCAAGTTCAGTGGGTAAAATGGTAGGCATTCTTTTTTTGGTGTTGTGAATTTTTTCCATCAAACCATTTGCCTGTGTGGTAACAATGGCGAAACTGTGCACCATTTCTCCCGATAACTGGTCGGTCCAAGGTTGCCAGATTCCGGCCATGAATAATAATTCTTCCTGTTTATTAGCACTGTGAATATAATACGGATACGTAATGGGCTTTTTATCTTCTGGTCGCTGATAATGTCTCCATTCAAAGAATCCGGTACTTAAGACCAAGCATCTTCTGGCTTTTGCTGCCGCCTGATACACTTTGCTTTCAAACAATTTTTCTGCAGTGGCATTGAGCGTGTTGTATTTTTTTCTGCTCTCTTGTAACTCTCCTAGGTTCTTAATAAACCAGGGAATGAATTCCCAGTGTGCCAGTTCGGGTTCCCATTCTCCCGCATTGTTTTCAATAATGATGGGCCAGGATTGATAGGCAAAGCCAGACTGTACCGTAATGTCTGTTGCTGGTATTGATTTAGTTTTTCCTTTGAGTTTGATCTCTTTTTTGGCGGGTAGTTTTAGAGAATTGTAGTAGCACATAGGAAGTAAATCTATCCTGAATTTCGCAAAAAATATAAAATATAACCAAAGGTTGTAAACAGGGCTTTTCTTACCACTTGATTTTTGTGTTTGTTTAATAATTTAATGCCTCAGGATATTTTATTCATTAACCAAAAACTAATTCGCATGAAGAAACTTTATCTATTCAAAGTTTTTTTAGTAATGCTGTTTGTGCTGAAAGGTTTGTTTGCAGAGGCACAGGGCTTTACGGCTTCAGGTACTGTAAAGGAAGCAGTCTCGGGTAATCCACTGACCGGGGTTTCTATTGCAGTAAAAGGAACCAATTTGGTAACTACTACAGATGCCAAAGGAAACTTTTCCATTAAAACCAATTCAAAATCAGTTGTACTGGTATTGAAGTATGTTGGTTTTAAAACAATGGAAGTTGCTGTTTCAGATAGTAAACCAGTTGCACAGTTTACCATGGAAGAGGAAGTGAGCGCGTTGAAAGAAGTGGTAATTACAGGCCTTGCTTCTTCTATTAAAAGGTCTAATTTGGCGAATGCCATAACCACTGTTTCTGCCAAGGATTTAACGGGTACTACACAAATCCAAACGGCAGACGGTGCTTTATATGGTAAAGTTTCCGGAGCCAATATCCGCATGAATTCTGGTGCGCCAGGTGGAGGTATCAATATTCAATTGCGCGGTTTATCTAGCTTAACACAAGCTTCAGCTCCTTTGATAGTATTAGATGGTGTTTACATCAGTAATGATTTTCAACGTACTGGGCGAGCTTCTGTAACAGGTGCTGGCGCTGCCAGTCAGGATGATGGGTCCAATCGTTTGGCAGATATTAATCCTGCAGATATTGAAAGTATTGAAGTGTTAAAAGGTCCTTCTGCTGCTGCTATTTATGGTACCCGTGCAAATGCAGGTGTATTGGTTATCACTACCAAGAAAGGTGCTGCCGGAAAAACTACAATTAGTTTTGGTCAGGATATTGGTTTTGCCGCTCCATTAAGAATGATGGGAGTGGATAACTGGAGTGAAGCAAAAATTAATAGCTTCTTTCCTGCTGCGAGAAGACCAATTGAACTCACTCGTTTTCAGAATGCAGTAGCCAATAATAATTTCGTGAACTACGAAGATTATTTTTACGGTAACACGGCTACGTTAATTAATTCCCGTTTAAGTATTCGTGGCGGAGATGACAAGACAAAGTTTTTTGTTTCCGGATCCTTAACCGATGAAGGCGGTATAGTAAGAAGAACAGGTTTTGAAAGACAATCTATTCGAGCCAATATTGAACACAAGTTGTCAAAAGACATTGTACTAACAGTCAATTCAAATTATATCAGAACCAATACCGACAGAGGTTTCACCGGTAACCAGAATAACTCTGGTGCAAGTATCGGATACAATATTGCCTATGTACCCAATTACTTTGATTTAAGACCGGTAAATGGCGTGTATCCTGATAACCCATACTTCGCGGAGAATCCAGTAGCGGTAACGGATAAAGCGATCAATAATTCTTTGGTAAATCGTTTTATACAGTCTTTTGGATTAGACATTAATCTATTCAAAAAAGAAAATTCACAGTTGAAGTTTAGATTGAACGGAGGCCTCGATTATTTACAAAACTCTACCAAAGTATATCTGCCGGATGATCTGCAGTTCCAGAGAGGACAGGCCAATCCGGGAGATGTGTTAATTGGAAGACAGGAAACCATGAATACCAATATCCAGGCTGCATTGGTATACGATTGGCAGGTAAAGCGAGTAAACTTTAGTACACAGGCTGGTATTGTAAGATTAGACTTTAAGAATAGCGGCTTATTTAACAGAGGTCGTGGGTTAGCTCCAGGCCAATCGAATATTAAGCAGGCAACGGTTCAGGAAGTTGAATCTCAATTTGAAAGTACGCAAAGTGACGTGGGTGTATTCTTGCAACAGCAAATGAATTTTGAAGACAAGATTATTGGAACAGTTGGGATGCGTTGGGATAAGTCGAATACCAATGGTAATGTAAACAGATTCTATGCCTTCCCCAAAGCTTCATTGGCAGTAAATCTTACCAATTTTGATTTCTGGAAGATCAATGCTATTTCACAGTTTAAACCCAGAATTGCTTATGGTCAAACAGCAGGGCCAGTTCCATTCGGTGCAACATTCACTTCTTTGGGCGGTGTAAATATTGGAGGTTTATTGGGATCTACTGTGGCAACCAGTGTTGGAAATACCAATATATTACCTGAGCGTGCGGAGGAACTAGAGTTTGGTATTGATGCGGGCTTTTTAAATAATAAAATTCTTTTTGAAGCCACTTATTATATCAAGACAACGAAAAACAATTTGCAACCTTTAACCCTTTCTCCTGCAACAGGGGTGGTAAGTACCATCAGTAACGAAGCAGAGATGAGAAACAAGGGGATTGAATTGGGATTATCAGGTACAATAATTCAGAAACCCAATTTCAGATGGTTCTCCCGCTTGTTGTGGTGGAAGAATGATGTACTAATTACCAGATTAGGCATTCCATCTTACACAACAGGTGCGTTTGGTACAGCATTGGGAACCTTCCTGATTCAACAGGGGCTTGCACCAACAACTATTGTAGGTACTCCAGCTATATCACCCGGAGTCTTTACGGTTTGGGGTAACGCGCAACCAGACTGGACAACTTCTTGGTCTAACAATATTACATTCCTTAAGAATTTTGACTTAAGTATTTTAACCGAGTACAGAAGTGGTGGTGATAATATCAATCTTACTTCGTTCTTAACCGACGGTGGTGGTACTACCAGAGGCTGGTTTAATGATGCCAATCGGGATGGAATTCCTGACGGTCGCCAGCGTCCACCAGCTCCATTCAACAATGCGGGACGTTGGGTACAGGATGCTACTTTCCTGAAGATTCGTGAAGTTGGTTTGTATTACACATTGCCAAAAGAAACATTGAGTCGCACATTTGGAAATATCATTCAGCGCGCAAGAATTGGTGTTTCCGGAAACAATGTTTTCATGGCTACCAAATATGTTGGATATGATCCGGAAACTTCCACATTTGGTGCGCAGGCAATTGCGAACAACGTGGATGTGGCTCCGTATCCTACTTCCAGAAGATTATTTTTTCACCTACAAATTGACTTCTAATACCTAGGCATATGAAAAAGTTTAAAATACTAATTGCAACTGGTGTGATAGCAACCTTGTTTGGTTGTAATCCACTTAAAGTAAAAGAATTAACGGATCCCAATAATCCAAGTGAAGCTAGTGTTACCAACAATGCATCCAGAAGACAGATTCAGTTTTTGGTAACCGGATTGGAACAACGACATAAAGGTTATGTTGCCAATATTTGTCAGGCCTGGAATACATTCGGCAGGGAAATATGGTATCTGAATGCTTCCGATCCCCGTTTTCAGACTGACTGGTTAGGACAGGCAGGTCGACTACCTGATGCAGCTTATTTTGGATTTGGTGCTACGGGTGGCGGATCTTATGCGGCGCCTTATCAGGCCATCAAGCAAGGATTGGTATTAATTGATGCTGCTAATAATTCGGGTGTGTTAACTGCACAGGAAAAAAGAGCGGTTGCTGGTTTTGCTAAAACCATTATGGCATATCAGTATCTGATACCTGCGAACTGGTTATATGAGAACGGAATTAGAACAGATATCAGTGATCCATTAAAGCCAGGACCTGTTAGATCTTATACTGCTGCTCTTGGATTTATTGATTCATTGTTAACAGCAGGATATGAAGATCTAAACAATGCAGGATCGGTGTTTCCCTTTACCCTTACTGCAGGATTTAATGGCTTTAATAATATTGATGGATTAAAACGCCTGAATAAAGCGATTACAGCACGTGTTGCCATCTACCGAAAAGACTGGCAGGGAGCTTTGAATGCCCTGAACCTTTCCTTTATGAATTTGACGGGTTCGTTAACTACAGGACCTGCTCATACTTTTGGAGCACCACCGGATGGGTTCAATCCTATGTTCTATGTGCTGGATGCTAATATCAACACAATCATTGTTGTACATCCTTCTGTACTGGCAGATGCTACACCTGGCGACGCAAGAGTAGCTGCGAAGTTCCATCAGCGTACAACGCCTGTAACCGTAACTACCGATGCCACTCCTTTAGTGGGTACACATCAGGATAAAAGATGGGCAACCAATACTGCTCCCATGCCATTTATTAAAAATGAAGAGTTGATTTTAATTAAGGCAGAAGCACATGCACAATTAAATCAAACCACAGATGCGGTAAATGCCATTAATATCATTCGCACTGCCGCCAATATTGGCAACTATGCGGGTGCTACCACACAGGCGGCATTGATTAATGAAATCTTGTATCAGCGCCGTTATTCCTTATGGGCAGAGCCATGGGGGCACAGATGGATTGATGCCCGCAGATACGACAGATTAAATACCATTCCTACTTCCTTTGATTTAGGAACCATCTTCAGACAATTCCCTCGTCCTCAGGCGGAAATCAACTGGGATTTATACGCGGGTGGATAAAGATTTGGGATTGTTTAATAACAGAAAGGGGGTCACAGTATGTGGCCTCCTTTTTTTATAATCCAACCACTTCAATAAAATTAGATTTAGCTGGTCTGCTGTTTAAAGTTGCCAGACACCTTGCACAATTCGGATCTTCTTTGGGAACACTCAGCAATTTTACTGTAATAACCAATCCGGTTAAATCACTGGTTAGTGTTTGCATTTTGGCTCTGTCCGCGCAACTAAATGTGGTAAAGAAAACATTGTCGTAAGTTTTACCCTCAAATGGAAAGCCATTTTCCGCAATTGCTGATGACTGCTTATCCACTAATTGCACAATAGCATCATTGCAAACTTCTCTGATAATTTTTACACGGAATGTAGTGTTGGTTAAATTATCATCTTTGGTACAGGAGAGTTGTAGAAAGCTTACTGCTAATAAACCTATGATGAAAGTTCTCATAATTGATTTTTGAATTAGACCCTGCAGCCTTTAAGAATGCTGCTTACGGGATTGTCGGCTACACTTCGTTGCGCCGACTTCCTCGGCCACACTTCGTGTGTACGGGATTGCCAGCCTCGCTTCGCTCGGCTGTCTTCCCCAATGGTGGTGGCCTTACCCAAAGCCAACGGGATTGTCGGCTACACTTCGTGTGTACGGGATTGCCAGCCTCGCTTCGCTCGGCTGTCTTCCCCAATGGTGGTGGCCTTACCCAAAGCCAACGGGATTGTCGGCTACACTTCGTGTGTACGGGATTGCCAGCCTCGCTTCGCTCGGCTGTCTTCCCCAATGGTGGTGGCCTTACCCAAAGCCCTCGTATCGGCTGCGCCGATACTGGGTTTTTTCATTTGCTCTCTTAGCCGAATGCATTCGGCACGTTCGCAAATAAAAAAACCCTCTCACTTTCGTTCGAGGGCTTTGTAGCCGGTACGGGAATCGAACCCGTCTTTGCCCCGTGAAAGGGGGCTGTCCTAGCCGATAGACGAACCGGCCATGGTTTTTGTCTTTCGGGTTGCAAAAATAAGAGGCAATTTCTTTTCCGCCAAACTTTTTTATCAAAATACCCAAAATCATTTGATAAACTGTAAATTTGTCCCTCTAACGCAATTATTTACATAAAAACATTTATCAATGAGTACAGTAAAAGTGGCTATTAACGGTTTTGGAAGAATCGGTCGTCTGGTGTTTCGTCAGATTTACAATATGAAGGGAATTGATGTGGTTGCTATTAATGACCTGACTAGTCCAGCGGTTTTAGCTCATTTATTGAAGTACGATAGTGCACAAGGACGTTTTGATGCAACTGTTACTTCTACCGATGATTCTATTGTAGTAAACGGAGAAACCGTAAAAATATATGCTCAGAAAGATCCAGCTCAAATTCCTTGGGGAGCTCATGGAGTAGATGTAGTAATTGAATCAACTGGATTCTTTACCGATAAAGACAAAGCTGCTGCGCATATTGCTGCTGGCGCAAAGCGTGTAGTAATTTCTGCACCTGCAACAGGAGATTTAAAAACAGTTGTATACAATGTAAACCACAGCATTTTAGATGGTTCTGAAACCATTATTTCCTGTGCGTCTTGTACAACTAACTGTTTGGCCCCAATGGCAAAAGTTTTAAATGATCAGTTTGGTATCCAGACTGGTATCATGACTACTATTCACGCATATACCAACGATCAGAATACCTTAGATGCACCACATCCTAAAGGTGATTTAAGAAGAGCAAGAGCTGCTGCATCTAATATTGTTCCTAATAGTACAGGTGCTGCTAAAGCAATCGGTTTAGTACTGCCAGAATTAAAAGGCAAATTAGATGGTAGTGCACAGCGTGTTCCAACCATTACTGGTTCTTTAACTGAATTGGTTTCTATTTTGAGTAAGAAAGTAACTGCTGAAGAAGTAAACGCTGCGATGAAAGCTGCTGCTAACGAAAGCTTCGGATACAACGAAGATGAAATTGTAAGCACTGATATTATTGGAACCCATTTTGGTTCATTATTCGATGCAACTCAAACCAAAGTAATGACCGTTGGTGATGCACAAATTGTGAAAACGGTAAGCTGGTACGATAACGAAATGAGCTATGTAAGCCAGTTGGTAAGAACTGTAAATTATTTTGCAGGACTAATTAGCAAATAAATAGTTTTAAAAATTGAGTAAATGCCGTTCTGATTATTCAGGACGGCTTTTGTTTTTTGGTTAAATTGCCGATAAATAATTTTTATGGCAAGTCTTTTTGAATCCTTTCATTTTGCTGGAAAGAAAGCATTAATCCGTGTAGACTTTAATGTTCCTCTAGATAAACAAACTTATGCTATAGGTGATGACAATCGCATGCGTGCTGCTGTTCCTACCATCGTAAAAATTTTGAAAGATGGCGGTTCTGTTATTTTAATGAGTCATCTGGGTCGTCCCAAGGAAGGTCCTGAAACCAAAAGTTCTTTAATCCATATTACCGGGCATTTGCAATCCCTCCTTACTAAAGCAATGGACAAAGAAGTCTTGGTTCAGTTTGCCAATGATTGTATTGGGCAGGAAGCTATTGATAAATCAGCAGCTTTGCAGGCAGGAGAAGTATTGTTATTGGAGAATCTCCGCTTTTATAAAGAAGAAGAAAAAGGAGATGCTGCATTTGCAGAGAAGCTTAGTAAGTTGGGTGATGTTTATGTGAATGATGCTTTCGGAACTGCACACCGTGCTCATGCCTCTACTGCTGTGATTGCGCAGTACTTTGCGCCTGAGCATAAAATGTTTGGCTTATTAATGGAGGGCGAAGTAAAAGCTGCAGAGCTGGTATTGCACAAAGCTGAAAAACCATTTACTGCTATTATTGGTGGAGCCAAAGTAAGCGACAAAATTCTCATCATTGAAAATTTACTAGAGAGAGCAACAGATATTATTATAGGTGGGGGAATGGCATATACTTTCATGAAGGCCAAGGGTGGTGTTATCGGAAAAAGTTTATGCGAAGACGATCGATTGAGTACGGCACTTGAAATTTTAGAAAAAGCTGCGTCAAAGGGGGTAAATATTCATTTGCCGGTAGATAGTTTGGTGGCAGATAATTTTGCTGCAGATGCCAACACGCAAGTTGCGGAAAGCAATCAGGTTCCGGATGGTTGGATGGGTCTGGATATAGGTCCGAAAGCTATTGATTCATTTACTGCTGCCATTACTCGTTCAAAAACCATTTTATGGAATGGACCAATGGGAGTATTTGAAATGGAAAAATTTCAGGCAGGTACAAAAGCGATTGCAGTTGCAGTTGCTGAAGCTACTGCTAACGGAGCCTATAGTTTGGTAGGCGGAGGAGATAGCGTAGCGGCAGTTAATCAGTTTGGTTTTGCCAATCAGGTAAGTTATGTAAGTACAGGAGGGGGAGCTATGCTGGAATATTTTGAAGGCAAAGTATTACCAGGCATTGCTGCCATATCCAATAGCTAATTAAGCAACATCTTCACCCGTAGCAGCTTTCATTAAGAAGAACCAGTCTTCTCTGGTCAGTTTGATGGAAGCTGCTTTTTTTGCCTGATCCAGTCTTTCTGATTTAGTAGTCCCAATTACAGGAACTATACCCGCAGGATGTGTATTTAACCAGGCAATTAGCATTTCATTTAACCCCATCGCATATTTTTCTGAGAGCAAATGTGCCGCATGTGATATGCTTCTGAAATGGGGATGCAGGTCATCTGTTAATAAGCCGCCTCCCAGTGGCGCCCAGGCCATTGGCACTATATTATTTTCAATACAATTATCTAATATACCATTACTGAACGGGGAGGTCCGGATAATGGAAACTTCAATCTGGTTATAGTCTATCTGAACCCATTTCTTTAACATATTTACCTGATGGGGTAGGAAATTGGAGACACCAAAAGACCTGACTTTCCCTTGTATTTGCAGGGATTGAATGGCTTCGGCTACTTCTTCCGGATCTAATAACGGGTCTGGCCGATGTATCAGCAATACATCCAGGTAGTCGGTGCCAAAATTTTTGAGTGATTGCTCCGCCGAGCGAATAATATGTTTTTTACTGGTATTGTACGATTTAATGCTATGTTCAGGTCGGTTATCAGTAACCATCTGAATGCCACATTTTGTAATCAGTTTTATTTGTGGACGAATGGTCTTGTCTTCCTTTAATGCTTCTCCAAATTCTTCTTCTGTTGTATAATCTCCGTAAATATCAGCGTGGTCAAAACTATTTACACCAATTGATAAACACCGATCAATCATCTGGCGATAATCGTATGTGGTAAAATTGGCACCCCATTTTCCCCAACGCATGCAGCCAGCAACAGGACTGTTCAATATAAAATTATTTTCCATACTTAAATATAGAAATAAAAAAAACTCGTTCTGCAGTCAGAACGAGTTTTATAAATCGGTAGGATTGTTAGATTAATATCTGTTGTATCCGCCACCGCCGTTTCCACGATCGCGATTACCGCCACCGTATCCACCGCCGCCGCGATTACCGCCACCAAAGCCGCCGCGATTACCGCCGCCGCCACCGTAAGGCTTCTTTTTAAATCCGCCTCTTTCGCCTTCTGGGCGTGGTGTTGATTCGTTAACAACAATTTTGCGATCCATTACCTCGGTATCGTGTAATGCTGCGATGGCTGCACGGGCAGCATCATCATCAGCCATTTCAACGAAACCAAAGCCTTTGCTGCGGTCGTTGTTAAATTTGTCGGTAACGATTTTGGCACTGCTTACATCACCATAGGGAGCAAACAGATTCTGAAGGTCTTCACTAGACATGTTCCAGTTAAGATTTCCAACGTAAATGTTCATTTTTTAGAAATTAAGTGATCAAAAAACCAAAGCAAAAACAGTAACCAAAAACCCTGAAACATTTACGTAAAAACGTTCTGAGACCTGGAACTTCCGCATTTGGACAATTAAAGATAGGGATTTTACTGAATTAGCCGCATTTTTCCAAAAAAATGACAGTTCTATCTCTAAATATTCAAAAAATACCGCTTTTGCGGTATTTTTTGAATAACCTCCTACTGCTATTTTTAAAAAAAATAACTTATGCGGCTATCCTTTTTACTGTTCATACTTTGTTGCTTCCACCAAATATCGGTTGCACAAAGAGTAACGATTACCAATGATTCTTTTGATGATAATCATACTGGGTTAACTGAATTTTCGAATAAGATGACTACTGATTCAGTAGCTTATGGCTACGAAAAAGGAAAATTTATTCATCAAAATTTTCGGATAACAAAAGGGGTAACAAGATGGGTAACGATTCCTTTCGGTTTAAATAGTCAAGCCAATACCAGTTACAAAGTTTCATTATTACAATTAGCAGGATTGGATAGCTATGGCTATGGAATTGTTCTTAATGCAGAGAATGGCAAAAATTACATCAGTTTTGGAATTGCCTCGAGTGGGCATTATTTAATTAATTATGCTAAAGATGGAATATCATCTAAAATTACAAATGGTTGGGTTAAATCTTCTCTGGTAAAAGCAGGTCAAAACGCAATCAACGAATTGATGGTGGAGAAAAAAGGAAATAGTTATACTTTTTTCATCAACGGCGTTTCTATAAATACAAGTACAATTGTTCTGAATAAATTTACACCGAATGTTGGCCTGTTTTCGAACAGTGGGATGAAAGTGGCAATAGATCATGTTGAGATACAGCAATGGACGGATCGCTCTGTCTTAACTGGAGTAATAAAGCAGGGTTACACACCTATGTCTGAATTGCCAGTTTCTAGCAAACCTATTCCAAGTTTGTCAAAACAACCTGAAGTATACGGGGCCTCTGTAAGAAAAGGAATGTTATATCGATATGGTCTAAAAGACAAAGAAGGTTATAGAATCATTGACCCTATTTTCAGATCCGCTTATGTTACTGATGGATTTTTAATTGCAGCTACCGATGGTGCAAGCAATTTTGGAGTATATGATTTAAAGGGAAACACAATTATTCCTCCTATCATGAAGAGCATATTTGCCTCTAGACATAATAATATTACTTACTTTGGTTGTGAATCAGCCAGTGGGTTGTTTGGCTTAATTGATCAATTTGGTAAGACAATTTTGCCGTTTCGATATGGTTATTTAGATCCAATTTCCGAAGGGTATATTTATGCCAAGCAAGTGGGGGGATGGGGTTTAATAGATGTGAATGGGATACAGCAATTTAAACCGGGTATCATGGATGACTTTTATGAATCAACCAAGTCTTTTAGGTTTAATGTTAAAGTTAAAAATGGGGTATTCCCCGCAAAAGCCAAGTCAACAGATGGTGGCAAAGTAGGCCTGATGGGTGTTTCCGGCAACTGGGTTTTGATGCCTAAATACCTCACCCTATCAGCAGCAGATACCAACCAATTCCATATTGCAACGCAAGTGAGGTCGGATGATGCTTCTAGGTTCGCTTATGGCGTGATTGATCGTACTGGCAAAGAAATTATACCCTTTAAATATTCTTCAATCTCTGTAGCCGGTAAAAGCTATATTGTTGCAGAGGGGAATAGTCCATATGAAGATGATTTAGTAGTAAAGAAGAAATCTTCAGATGACTGGTTAGATTTTTTGGATGAGATGAGTACAGAAGAAAACCGAAAATGGGGTTTATTAAGTTCAACAGGTTCTGTGCTAATTCCATTGAACAAGGCTAATATTATAGAAACTACAGACGATAAAAGTATTTTGGTGATTAAGCAAAGGGAAGAAAATGCAGGTCGTATAGCACAGTATAACATTTCTTTATATGATCAAAACAAAAAAACTTTAACAAGTTTAAAAGGGTATGATACGTTTAAGTATGATTCAAGCAGATTAGTTGGTAAACCAAAGACGAGTACAAGATTATTGTTCCCCTCATTTAATAGAGGATTAATGAACGTTGCCAAGTCCAATAAATGGGGCTTTATAGATAAGACAGGCAAAGTAGTCATACCATTGATCTATGATTTTGCCAGTGCCATGGGGGGGATGGAGGGGATAGCCCCAAGCGCCCTGGTGAAGAAGGATAATGAATGGTTCTATATAAATGCAGCAGGGAAAAGAATTCCAGACACAGAAGCAGAGATCGGGTCAATAGTAAAAGAATTACCTCCTATTCGACCAGGAGCTTTATAAACCTAACTTGCTTTTATCGGGGGGTAAAAGCAAAACGGCCCGATGAAAATCGGGCCGTTCTATTTTGGTGTTCTAGAAAGATTATCCTTCTACAACTTCAAATTCAATTTCAGTGTTGTTTCCGTTACCGAAGTCGATGGTTGCTTTGTAGCTACCCAACTCTTTCACATCATCAACAATGTTGATACGCTTGCGGTCAATTTCATAACCTTTCTGGTCACGAATAGCGCGGGCAATTTGTAAAGAAGTAACCGCACCGAAGATTTTGCCACTTGTACCAGTTTTAGCACCAACTTTAACAGGAGAAGATTTTAATACTTCTACTACTTTGTTGATTTCAGCTAGCATAGCAGCTTCTTTCTTAGCTTTTACCTTTAACTTTTCTTCTAATTGCTTCAAATTAGAAGGGCTTGCTTCAACAGCAAACTTTTGAGGAATTAAGTAGTTACGAGCGTAACCGTTCTTAACGGTAACTAGTTCGTTTTTACCACCTAAATTGTCTACGTCCTGAATTAAGATTACTTGCATCTTGTTTTGATTTAGTCCCAGCGCCCAATCAATGATAGTTGATTTGACTGTCTCGCTTATTGCTAAACGATTAGGGATGGTTAACTAATATTTTTATTTTAATAAGTCAGTAACATAAGGCAACAAAGACATCTGACGAGCCTTCTTAACCGCATCTGTTACTTTACGCTGATACTTCAAAGAGTTACCAGATAAACGACGAGGTAACAATTTACCTTGTTCGTTAATGAACTTCTTTAAGAACTCAACATCCTTATAGTCTACATACTTAATACCGTACTTCTTGAAACGACAGAATTTCTTCTTTGGCTTCTCCTGCTTAATCGCGGTAAGGTATTTGATTTCATTCTTTGCCATGATTATGCTTCGGTTTTTTCAATTTTAGGAAATCCGCCATTTCTCTTGGTATAATTGTACTCGACGGCGTATTTATCGAGACGGGTAACCATATGACGCATAACTTGCTCGTCACGTAAAAGTTGAATCTTCAACTTCTCTACTCCTTCAGCAGGAAGAGTGAATTCTAAAACCCAGTAAATACCTGTGGTTTTCTTTTGAATTGGGTAAGCCAAAGACTTTAAACCCCAAGGATTGCTGTGAACGGTAGCACCGCCCAGTTCAGTGATAATATCCTGGAATTTCTTCTGAGCAGACTTAAATTCGTCTTCAGAAAGAACCGGAGTGAAAATCACCATCAATTCGTAATTGTTCATTACTTGAATTTTTTTGGTTAAAAATTGGTTTTTTCCCAGTGGATTCCTGCAAGCAGGAAAATCTGCCAAATACAGATTTGGGGCTGCAAAAGTAGGAAGAATAACCTTTTTAACCAAATTAACGGCCTGCCAATTCAATCATTGTGCTCAATTCAGACACTAATTTGTCAATATTGGAGTCTCCGCCCACGCTTTTAAACCTGATTTTGCCCGTTTTGTCCAAAATAAACTTGGTAGGAATCCCGTCTACTTTATAGGCAGAAACCACTTTGTAAGCATCGGATGAGTCTTTTTCGTCATATAATACATTGAAACTGTATTTGTTTTTGGCTATAAACTCAGCAACTTCTTTTTTACGTTCTTCCGGTGTTTCGTGGTCCTCCCATGTGTCAACGAATAAAAAAGCCACATTGGGATCGTCTTTGTATTTGTCCAGGGCCTTTTGCATGCCTGGGAAGGAAGCAATGCAAGGTCCGCACCAGGTAGCCCAGAAGTCAATCACCACCACTTTCCCTTTTAAACTTGACAGTTGAACTTCTTTACCCTCCAAATTTTTTAATTTAAAATCAACAGAGGGTTGGTCAATCATTTTCTTTAATAGTTCTTCTTTGGCCTTAAGGGAAGCAGCTTTACCCAATGTTTGCATTTTTTCATTGGCTGCAGTTTCAGAGCCCAGTTCTTTTGTCAGGGCATTCTTTAAAACCTCTTTTGTTTTTGATCCAGCCGTGTTTTTCTCTACCAACGGGCTCAAACGAGTAACGATATCAGTATTACTCAAAACTTTTTCAGCTATTTCAGCATAACGGTCATTGTACTCATTGTTAGCCCAGTTATTGGCTTCACAACCTTCCTTAGCATATTTCAAGGCAGTTGCATAATCTTTTTGCTTAAATAAAATATAGGCGTAAGTGTCTGCATACATACTGAAAGTAGATTTTCTACTTTCTTGCCAAAGATCTTCGGTATATAAATCTGGCTTGGGCTGCGTTGGATTTTTCCATTCATTCTTAGCCCATACAACCGCTTCTTTAGAGAGCTTTTCAGCCTCTGTAATTAATGTGTCTTTTTCATAAGCCCAATTCCAAGCAATATTATTAAACATTGCAGTCTTGTTTTCCATGGACAATTGTGAACAATATTGTAAGAATTTATCCATGTTAAATTCTTTTGCTTTTTTTACATAACTCTGAGCTAAAGATTCATATGCCCAACGATACTGATTTTTTTGTTTTTCATCTTTGGCTGGGTATTGGGATATGATTTTATTTAGGGCTTCGGCTCTTGCATCTAAATCCTCGATGGTATTTAATGCTAAAATCTTTTCTTTCACTTCCCAATTTCCCTCTGGATATTTCGACTTCATTTTGTCAGCAATTTCTTTACCCAGGTCTAACTTTTTTAAAGCATTGGCGAACATGCTCAGCGTAGCATAATCCTCTTCTTTACTAGAAGGATGTGAAAGAATTTCTTTTGCAAGGGCAACGAAATTACTATCCAATAATTTGCGATTGGATTGATAATTCACATTGAAATATTGTTGATATAGTTGATAGTGGTTATTGGGATATGCTTTCCATTCTTGATTAAACAAAGCGCTGGCCTTATCTTGGTTGGGCTCTATGCCAAGATAGTATTCTCCCAATCCACTGTACACACTGGCCAGTGCATGTTTGGCACCTAATATGGGCATGCCAGCATTATTGTGAACAAGAATAATATATCCTTGTTTTTTATTGCTTTCTATGACTGATCCTTCTTTAACTAAAAACGCTAGGGCCTTGGCTGTTTTTGGAATTACAAAAGATCCTGTGTATAGACCATTTTTCCCGATAATGGGTTTTATCTCTATCACTCCATTTTTATTGTCTAGAAAATTGAAATGGTAGATTGCCAACTCAGGTTCTGTTTTGCCAGGCAATACTGAACCTTTGGCATTATAGGTAAAAACAACTTTGTCTCCTGGTTTAGGTTTTAATGGCTGATAGGTAAATTGCTGTGCAAACAACAGCTGAGTGCCAAGTAAGAATGCCAATACAGAAAGAATTCTATTCATAGAAAATGGGTTAAATGAGATTTAATTTACTCATTTAACCCATAGATAAATGTTAAATATTAGTATATGTTGTAAATCAACCTTTTATTTTCTTCTGTCTTCCGCATACGCAGCCAGATGAGCCACATAGGCATCCAGTGCTTTACTCGCAGCCTCTTTGAATTTAGGTATATCCATATTAATGCCATAAGAGAAAGTTTGTCTGCCATAAACATTTTGCTTTTCTTTTCCATCTACAACAATTCCATGAATGAGATCGGTAATATAGTCAGTGGACTTTGAATAGATCAACTTGTCGGCATCTTTACCTACATACAATTCAAAATTGATATAGCCATAGTCTGGACCTGCTATTTGATTGGGTACATCATACCAGAAAGGATTGGAATAGGTTGTAAAGCGCATGATGGGATCAAAATCGAAGTTATCGGTATACTCTGTGGTATATTTGTATTTTCTATCCCAGTTAATAAAATAAGGTTCCAGTACTGGAGAGATATTCACCACAATCATGTCCTCTTGGTTCGCTAATCGAGCATGAGCCCCACCCGCAAATTTGGGGAATTTAAACACAGGGCGATTGCCAGAAGGGAAGGTCCTGATGGTTATACCAAAATCTTTTGATTGAAATTCTTCCTCTTGCTTTTTGGTTGTGTTTTCTATTAATTTCTTGTATAAGTCGTTATTTGCCAACGATTCAGGATTTACAATAGTATAGCCTATCTCAGCAAATTTATCTTCTAGTTTTTTCCTAAATAAATCTGCCAATTCATAGCCCATACCAACCGTTAAATTCCCTAAATAGGTATGAAGGGTGTTTGTATTCTTTTGATTTTTGGTGTTGTACGATTGGGTTCTAATGCCCAGGTTTACACCTAAAAAGCAAATCTTCTTGGCTCTTTTAAATGGATTTTTATAATCCTGAGCGATATAGGCTTTTTCAAAATTTTTCAAATTGACTTCCTGTGCCTGTAAAACAGAGCAGGCAATGCCAAAAATCAGCAATAGCATTATTCTTTTCATGAGTTTTATTTTAATGATTCAAAACTCATGTACTATTTCTGGATAATCAATACGCATAAATACGTATTTACCTGTTTATCATCTTCTTCGAATAACAATATATGTTGGAAAGTGGTCACTGAAACCTCCTCTGTATTGGTTTCCATCCCAGGTTCGCATGGGATAACCTTTGTACTTGCCTGTATTCTCGGTCATATAAGGTTGTTGAAAAATGAATGCTTTTACATATTCCCATTTCTTATTGGAACTATCTTCAGAACCCAACCATGATTTTGAAATTAATATCTGATCGAATAATCCCCATACGTCTCTGTTCGCGAGTGTACCGAAACCCTTTTGATAAAAGGCCACCCAGGGGTTATATAAATGACGGATGTCTGCAAGCTTTTGATTGCCGGTTGCACCCAGTACATTCAGTATACTAGGGTCAGTCGGGTTGTCGTTCAGATCGCCCATTACAATAATCTTTGCCAATGGATCATACAAGCGAATCGAATCCATGTGAAGTCTACAGGTATTTGCTGCCGCGGCTCTTGCAGGTGCACTTCTCTCTTCGCCCCCTCTTCTGCTGGGCCAGTGATTTACATAAACATGAATGGTCTCTCCAATCAGTTGGCCTTTCACATACAAAATATCCCTTGTATAATAAGCATCTTTACTACTGCCCGGCAAATTCACCTGTAAAGTTTGAGCGGTATAAGGATGGAAAAAATCAGGTTGATACAATAAGCCAACATCAATCCCTCTGGCATCTCTGGAATTAAAATGAATAAAATGAAATTGTTTGTTGCTAAGTATAAAATGATTTACCAGATGATTGAGTACGGTATCGTTTTCCAGTTCTGCAACCCCGATAATGGCAGCGCCCCGCGGATGATCGGTAGTACCCATTTGGTTGAGTACATAAGCGAGTTTGAATAATTTGTTTTGGTAAATACTACCTGAATATTTTTTTGCTCCTAGAGGAGTAAATTCATCGTCGTTCACCAATGGGTTGTCAATGGTATCGTATAAGTTTTCAAGGTTGTAAAATCCAATCACTGCTTTTTCAATCGGCTTTTTGGTTTGCCAATGAACGAGTAAAAAAAGCAGCATTGCATTTATCCATTTCATGCCGTCAAATTCTGATGAATTCGCAGGAGTGTAAAGCGTATGAATACGCTTTTTATGGGGAGATTACAACTGCTGATTTTAGGTAGTTCACTCAAATTTTTCAGAAGGGTTCTTAGTTTGATTCAAACGCATTAGTTTTAAGTTGTTTGTAATTCCGCAAGTATTTTAGTATGCGGAAAGGCTTGTTGACTTTTATTCTAGTTTGGATCAAATTTCAGGTATTGGTACTGCCTGATATCAAGGCACAGGTTCAACCTGCTGTAAACCCTTTTGTTAAGAAAAATCAATGGGTGGACAGTACTTTGGATAAAGAAGGTTGGAAATATTTTAAGGACCAATATGTGCAAGATTTTGCAGAGGAAGAAGGAGAATCTTTACCTGCTTTTGTGCCCTCTTTACTTCAGTCAGGAAAAGATTTATTCAATGCCTTAACCGGGTTCAGTTTTAGTGTAAGGAGGTTTAAACCCAAAGGACTTTCCAACAGACATTTTTTGCAATTTGTACAGGATATCAACATCAGCCAATTGTCCGACGGCAGTATTCCCTGGGCAAGCTGGGGTGGACTCAATGAAGTAACAGGGAATCAACAACTGTTTGCAGGCTTAAGAAATAATGAGTATCAGTTTGGCGCTGCGGGGAATGCTGTTTTTATGCAGCTAAATGCAGCAAAATTATTTCCGCAGACAACCGTAACGCACAATGTTTCCAATCGAAATTATCATAATCGTATTGCCTTTACCAAAGTTTGGAATACCACAAAAAATGGGTGGACAATTGCGCATTCTCTTTCTTATAAATCGGGGAAGGGCGGATTATATCCAGCCAATTTTTTTGAAGGGGTTTCCTACTTTCTTGCCATTGATAAACAGTTTAAAAATCAAAACTGGTCTTTGGTTTTGTTTGGGAATCGGCAGATGAATACTAGAACAGCCGCAGTTACGGAGGAATTGATACAATTAACGGGTAATGAATTGTATCAGCCCGGATGGGGTTGGCACCAAGGAAGTATAAAACAAGCTAATTGGCAGTTTCAGCACCAGCCCGTTGCAGTAGTAACACAATCTTATCAGATAAGTCCTATTGTTAAACGAGTAAGTACCCTTCTGTTTAGCAGTGGGGAGAAATTCAACAGGGGGTTGGATTGGTACAATGCTCCGGATCCAAGACCAGATTACTATCGTTACCTGCCTTCTTTTTATAAGGATTCTGTTTTGCAAAATCAGCTTATTCATCATTTGCAAAGCCATCCGGAGCAATTACAATTGAACTGGGAAACTATGTATCAATCCAATCAGCAGAGCACAGCAGATAAAAGGGCCCGGTATTTTATGGATGATAAAGTTGAACAGTCCACTAAGCTGGCTTTTAACATCCGCTATCAAATTGATTATAGTTCTTCCCTTAAACTGCTTTTTCAGTCTCAGTACAAGTGGGAGCGCTATCATTATTTTAAAAGAATCCAAGATTTAATGGGTGCAGCTTATTCGTTCAACTGGAATCAATTTGCTGAAGACGATCCCAATGCTGGTGTTGCCATTCAAAACGATCTAAACCATCCAGATCAACAACTGCACGAAGGCGACCAATGGGGGTATAATTACAGAATGCATTTGAAGCAATGGGTGGGGCTTCTACAATTGGCTTATCAGTTGCCTAAATGGGATTTTTTTACCGCAGTTGAATACAGCTCAACACAGTATCAGCGGGAAGGTTTGTATAGAAACGGATTGTTTCCAATGCGTTCCTATGGCCCATCAGAAAAAGACTGGTTTAAGAATTGGCAATTTAAAGCAGGTGCTACCTTCAAAATCAATGGAAGGAATTATGCTTTTATCCATGCCATGATGGCTTCCAAACCGCCACTTGCCAACGATATCTATCTCTCTCCAAGAACCAGTTCAATAAAACATTCGGCCATTGAAAGTGAAAGTTTTTCTATGGTAGAACTTGGATATATTTTAAATGCACCTACGCTTAAAGTACAGTTCAATAGTTACTATCATCGGACTACTAATGGTATGGATGTTATGAGTTTCTATCATGATGGATATCGCAACCTGGTTAATTATTCTTTGTCTGATATCGGAACCAGTTCATTGGGTGTTGAATTAAGTGCAGCCCTCGAATTACGTGGAGGTTTTACAATCAGCTCGGCATTTAGTCTTGGAAAATTTTATTATAATCATCGCCCTTCGTATAGCATACTTCCCGACAATGCCGCTTTTGAAACCGAGAAAGGGCAGCTCTTTATTAAGGGGTATCCTGTACCTGGAATGCCAACCTTGGCTTTTTATCATGGTTTATCCTATCGGTTGAATGGAAATTTATTTTTAAATATCAGTGGGTCTTTTCTTGGGCCACAATTTTTGTCAATGAATCCCTTGCGGCGTTCTCCTTCAACCATCAATGGCATCATGAATACTTCTGATATAGAAAGCTGGACAAATCCATCTGCGCTTCCTTCAATATATATTATTGATCTGGCTGTGGGGTACAGTTTCAGACTCTACAAAAATAGCAAGGGTAAGACCTATGCATTGCAGTGTTTTCTGGGTATTAACAATTGTTTGAATCAATCATTTATTACAGGAGGATTTGAACAATTGAGGATGGATTTATCAGGTCAGGATTTGAATCGGTTTCCCAATAAATATTATTACCGGCAGGGACCCCTTTATTCTTTGAGTTTAAAATGGAAATTATGAAACAAGGATATATTCAGAAATTGAATCAGTTTTTTTTCTTTTTGTTTGTCTGCTGCTGGGCATGCACCAGGAACAGGGATGTTCCTCCCATTTCAGTAATCGCTACTGAACAAGTAAATGCCTCTATTAAAAGTATTTACAATACACATATTTCGGGAAATACAGAGCAGTTTGTAAATAATGAAGTAATCAGTGGAGTTGTTACCGCTAACGATGCAACGGATAATTTTTATAAGTCCATCATTATACAAGATAGTACTGCAGCTATCACCCTTAAACTAGATGGTTTTAGTTTGTCGGCATTATACCCACTTGGGATGAAGGTTGTTGTTAAATTAAATGGAATGTGGATGGGAGAGTATGGTGGCATGTTGCAGCTGGGTGGTGGTATAGACAGGTCTGATCCCCAGTTCCCCGCTATACTTCCTTTGCCTGCAAGCTTATTTCAGAAGCATATAATTTTAGCAACATTACATAAAATGCCTGAGCCCATAGAAGTAGGATATGATGAGCTACATGATTCGCTGCATAGTAGATTGGTAAAGTTGAATCAAATTCAATTCGCAGAAAATGATACGGCAGCTTACTTTGGAGATTGGGTGAACAAAGCAACCAATAGTTTATCACTAAAATTTTGTTCAGGAGGAACGGTTTATTTAAGAACCAGTGGCTTTGCCAAATTTGCGAAACAAAAATCCCCTAAAGGAAGTGGTAGTGTTATTGGTATATATTCTGAATTTGGTTCTCAGCGTCAACTAATGTTACGAGATACCAGCGATATCCGTTTCACAGCCAGTCGGTGCAATATGAATAGCGGGTATACTTTGTTTTACGAAGATTTTGAACAGTATCCAGTTCCATCCACCATTTATATTCCGCTTTGGCAGAATATACCCGAGCTGGCCAAACAGGAATTTCAAATTCAGCGATTTCAGCAAAATTCATTTGCTTCTGTAACGGCCCTTGGTTCACAGGAATCGGCCATTTGTAGTTGGCTCCTATTGCCCCCACTACAGCTGAATAATAGTACCAATGAGCAACTTAGCTTTTTAACCAGGGATGCTTTTGACAATGGTGCTTCCCTGGAAGTTTTACTATCTGCTAATTACGACGGTAAGGGGCAGCCCTGGAAAGCAAAATGGCAGCCTTTGAAAGCCAATATTGCCAATGGGGCAAGCAATGGAATTGGTGTAAGCTGGGTTAAATCGGGCAATATTTCTTTGCATGGATTTAAGGGGCAGGTTCATTTAGGGTTTCGTTACACCGGCTCCGATTTGGGCAGTTCAACCAGTAAGAGAAATACCAACTTCTGGGTAGATGATGTTAAAATTACCGCTCAATAGCGGCTTTATAAGCTGAAACCCTTGTTATATATGGATTTTTGTTAACTTAGTACTATGTTAACCGCAACCGATTTTACGGGAGAGGAAACGCAAGACAAAAAAAATCCAAGATTCCTCCTGCTCATGCTGGCGCTATTTATCATGGCTGGTATAGGGTATGCTGCATTCTGGTGGATCCAACAGAAAGAAAAAATTGTCCCTCTTGTTAAGGAAGAACACGTGGTAGATGAGTCCGCACAGGCCTGGTATGAAGAGCAGCGTAAGTTGATGGAAGCACAGATGAATATTGCGCCGCTTACTGATTCATCCAATAATAATGACTCCACTATACAAGCAGCTATTCCTGTAAATGATTCCGTTGCTATTGAGGCAACGCCCGTCGTTGCAAAACCAACAGATTCTAAACCTGTTCTGGTTGAGCCCTCTGTGGCAAAGCCAGTAGCAACTAAACCTATTGTGGTTGAACCGGCTGTAACAAAATCAGTTGTCACTAAAACTGCGGAGACCAAACCAGCGGAGACCAAGCCCGCAGAACCCAAGCCTGCCCGTATCAGAGCGGTTAATCCCTCAGAAAATATGAAGAGAGTTGAAGCTCCGCCTAATAAATTAAATAGGAGAGTGGATGATAATATTCGTTCTAAGTCTACCATACAATATTGGGACGAGCAAACGATTCAGCAAACCTATAACGGTAGTATACCCCCTACGAATAACCGAAGACCTGCTAATCAATACTATTATTCTGAACCTGTAAATAACAATGCTACTTACCAGGAATCCAGGTATGAAAAATCAGAAAGAACGGATTCAAGGTCGGAGCGGACTGCAGTAAAAGCGGAGCCTAAAACTGCTGCGCCGCCCAAAAATGATTTTTCATCGGTGATGATTACCCGGGAAGAACTGGAGGAATTTATGCGCCAGTTCCCTTATAAGAAAACCACCATTCAGTTTGTTACTTACAACCGGCCAACAGAGGGCACCGAAGCCATTAAAGCCCAGATTATTCAATTTCTAAGACAACAGGGCTATACGGATATAGAAGTGAATTGGAATATCTGGTCCGACCACACTCCGGTAAAAGAAGTACATTATGGCAAATACGGGTTAACAGGAGCCTGTTTTTATATCCCTGTACTCAAATAGGTGAAATCTGTCAAAATTTTCCTTTTTAAAACATTGTAACTCCTTTATTTGACATCCTGTCAGCGGTTACCTGATTGGTACTTTCTTTGCTAAGTATTGGAAAAAACATTGATATGCAAAAAGGACAGATACGCGTACAGACGGAGAACATTTTCCCGATTATCAAGAAATTTCTTTACAGTGATCACGAAATCTTCCTAAGAGAACTGGTAAGTAATGCTACCGATGCTACCCAGAAAATCAAGACACTTTCTTCCATAGGAGAGGCAAAAGGAGAATTAGGGGATTTGCGCATTGATGTTGTATTAGATGCAAAAGAAAAAACCATCACCATTGAAGATCGAGGTGTTGGTATGACTAAAGAAGAAGTTGACAAATACCTGAATCAGGTGGCTTTCAGCGGTGCGGAAGAGTTTTTGACCAAATACAAGGATGCTAATATTATCGGACATTTCGGACTGGGTTTTTATAGCGCATTCATGGTGGCTTCTAAAGTGGAAGTAATTACCCAGAGTTATCAGGATGATGCAGCCACTGTTTATTGGAGCTGCGATGGTAGTCCAGAATTTGAATTGTATGAAGTAGAGAAAAAACAAAGAGGGACGCGGATTATTTTGCACGTAAATGAAGAGAGTGCTGAATTTCTGGATGCATTTAAGCTGAAGGGTATACTTGAAAAGTTCTGTAAATTCCTTCCTATTCCTATTTATTTCAAAGATCAAAATGCAGAAGTAAAAAAAGAAGACGAAAAAACAGAGGAAAAATCCATCAATAATACTAATCCGATTTGGGTTAAAAAGCCCAATGAACTAACCAAGGAAGATTACGAAAAATTCTATCGTGAATTATATCCTTTTGGTGAAACCCCGCTGTTCTGGATTCACCTGAATGTAGATTATCCTTTTAATTTGACCGGTGTTTTATATTTCCCTAAGATCAAACAGAGTTATGAAATTCAAAAGGATAAAATCCAGTTGTATTGTAACCAGGTTTTTGTAACAGATGAAGTAAAAGATATCGTACCAGAATTCCTGATGTTATTGCACGGGGTAATTGATAGTCCGGATATCCCGCTGAATGTAAGCAGAAGCTACTTGCAGGGCGATCCAAATGTTAGAAAAATCAATGCGCATATCACCAAGAAAGTGGCGGATAAACTGGAAGAAATTTTCAGAAACGAACGTTCTGAATTCGAACAAAAATGGGAGAGTTTAGGCTTGTTTGTAAAGTACGGTATGATGACCGATGATAAGTTTTTGGAGAAAGCCAACAAGTTCCTGGTTATGGAAAATGTGGATGGCAAATTCTTCACATTGGATGAATACAAAGCTGCTACAGAAGCTACACAGAAAAATAAGGAGGGTAAGCATATTGTTCTTTACACAACCAATCCAGTTCAACAGGATGCCTATGTACAGGCATGTAAGGCCAAGGGGTATGAAGTAGTAAAAATGGAAACCCTTGTAGATGCAGCATTCCTGAATACCATGGAAATGAAATGGGAAAATATTGGTTTTGTTAGAGTAGATGCAGATATCGTAGACAATCTGATTGACAAACAGGAAAGCAATGAGTCTGTTTTATCTAAAGAAGAAACTGAACAGTTAAAGAATTTGTTCACGCTACAGATTCCTGAATTGCATGTAACCACTGAAGTAAAAGGATTAAGTACAGATACGCCTCCGGTGATTGCTACCCGTCCTGAGTTTATGCGTCGTATGAAGGATATGGGTGCTGCAGGTGGAGGCATGACTGCTTTCTACGCGCAAATGCCCGATGAAGTTACTTTAACGGTGAACGGTAATCACCCTGTATTTCAGACCATCCTGAAAGAATCCAATGAGGATGTTAAGACCAATCAGGTTAGAAACTTGGCGGATTTGGCCTTGTTGTCTCAGGGATTACTGAAGGGAGCAGAACTGACGAACTTTATTAATCGCTCTGTACAGATGATGCAGGGAGGAGGTCAATAACTTTCAGTTGCAAGCTGGTATTGCCCTGCCATTCATTTTCGTCAATGGTAAATACCAGATCAACTGATTGATTGTTCTGAAGGTGTATTATTTTTTCGCCCAGATTGAAACCAATTCCGGATAAAATTTTATCTCCTTGTTTTACTACAACACGAAGATGCAGGTCTTTTACCACTTTGGAATAGCCTGCATCTTTTACATTTCTGGCAATGAATACAGGTTTCATATTGTCGGGGCCAAAGGGTTCCATCTGCTTGATGATATTGTAAAATTTGTCGGTAATATCCGCAAACTGAATTTCAGCGTTAATTACAATTTCCGGAATTAGTAGTTCTGGTGTTATGCTTTTTGCTACAACCTCTTCAAATGCTCTTTTAAAATTTTCAATCTGATCAATGGCAAGCGTCATTCCTGCTGCTGCAAAATGTCCACCATATCCCAATAAGTATTGTCTGCATGCATGCACTGCTTCGTATAAGTTGAATCCTGCCACACTTCTTGCACTACCAGCGGCATATTCGCCACTGCGGGTAAGGATGATGGTAGGTCTGTAGTAGGTTTCAATTAATCTGCTGGCAACTATTCCTACCACACCTTTATGCCAATTTTCATTGTACAAAACCGTTGTTTTTTTCTGCTCATTTAGCGGGTCTGCTTTCAACATTTCAATTGCATCCACTGTAATGGAAGCGTCTGCTTCTTTTCTGTCTGAATTGTCGCTGTGTAATAGTTGTGCTAATGCAGTTGCTTGAGTTTTATCCTTTTCTATAAACAACTGCACGGCTTTTTTTGCATCGTCCATTCTGCCAGCCGCATTTACCCTTGGGGCTATAACAAACACCAGGTTTGTTAAACTCATGGGAGATTTTGCGTTGGCCAGCTCCATCAATGCTTTAATTCCTATGGATGGATTGCTGTTTACTTTTTGTAATCCCCAATAGGCCAGGGTTCTGTTTTCTCCGGTTACTGGAACAATATCAGCCGCTATGGCAATTGATACCAGGTCAAGGTATTGAAGATATTGGTCTGCCGGTAAGCCCATCTTTTCGCTTAATGCAGTCATTAATTTAAATCCAACTCCACAACCGCAAAGTTCTTTATAAGGATAAGAGCAATCCTTTTGTTTTGGATTTAAAATGGCGACTGCCTTCGGTATGATTTCATCTGGCAAGTGGTGGTCACATACAATAAACTCAATACCTAGCGAGGAAGCATAAGCTATTAAATCAGCTGATTTAATTCCACAGTCAAGCGAGATAATTAAACTGTGTCCCTGCTCTTTTGCATAATCAATTCCAATTTTTGAAATTCCATATCCTTCTTTGTATCGGTGGGGGATATAAAACTCAACAGCTTCATGCAGCGATTGTATAAACTGAAACATCGAGGCTACGGATGTGGTTCCATCCACATCATAATCGCCATAAACCATTATTTTTTCCTTTTGATGAATGGCGCTGATGATTCTGTCTACTGCTTTGTCCATATCTTTCATTAACCATGGACTGTGTAAGTGTGAAAGCTGAGGTCTGAAGTATTCTTTTGCGGTATCAAAATTGCATATACCCCGCTGAACCAATATGGAACATATGGTTGAGCTGATTTTAATGGCTTCTTGTAAGGAACGGGTTGCCTCTTCGTTCTGCGGTAATATGTTCCACCTTTTCTGCATTAATAAGCCCGATCAGTAGTATAACGTACCAATTCCTCCAAAGCATCTCTTACTTCCGAAGGCGGAAACTGGTACAAGATTTCCAATGCTTCATCTCTATAGGCAAACATTTTCTGAGTTGCATATGCAATGCCACCTAATTCTTCCACCTGACTAATAACAAAAGCAACTTTATCTTTTTGTGTATTCTGGTTCTTGATAATGTAAATAATCTTCTTTCTGATTTCTGAGGAACAATTATTCAGGACATAAATTAACGGCAAGGTTAATTTTTTCTCTTTGATATCATTACCTGTTGGCTTTCCTATATTTTGGCTGCTGTAATCGAATAAATCGTCTTTGATTTGAAATGCCATTCCCACTTTCTCTCCGAATAATCTCATTTTTTCTACGGATGCCGGGTCATCAAAAGTAGTGGATGCACCTGCAGAACAAGCAGAAGCTAGCAGGGATGCCGTTTTGCCGTTTATTATATCGTAATAGATGGATTCGCTAAGGTTTAAATTCCTTGATTTTTCAATCTGCAGTAGCTCGCCCTCACTCATTAGTTTTACCGCTTCGGAGAGGATGCGCAAAACCTCATGGTCTTTGTTGTTCAACGAAAGCAATAATCCCTTCGATAATAGATAATCTCCAACCAATACGGCAATTTTGTTTTTCCACAGGGCATTGATAGAAAAATAGCCTCTTCTCTCCATGGATTCATCCACTACATCGTCGTGAACCAATGTGGCTGTATGCAATAATTCAACTAGGGATGCAGCCCGATAAGTGCTGTCGTTTATTTCACCCCCTAATCTTGCACTTAACAACACAAACATCGGGCGAAGTTGCTTCCCTTTTCGCTTCACGATGTACTGCATGATCCGATCTAACAATGCCACTCTACTCTTTACGGCCTCTCTAAAATGGACTTCAAATTGAGCCAATTCAGCCGAAATCACCTTTTTTGCTAAGTTCATGTTATAATTATGCTGCAATATACCCAGGAAAATGACAAAATAATAGGTAAAATGCAGCGTTTATACTATATTCGCAGTCATAACTATCAATTATCCCCCCAGGTAGTAATAAAAAGTATTTATATTAATTTTTAAGTACTTTTACAGCGATTATAATTAATTTTTAAATCAAATATCGATTATGGCAAGCAAGAAGCTCCTTTTTTTAGTTGCATTATTTGTGTTCGCACAGTTTGCAGCTAGCGCACAGACAAATTGGGGTTGGGATTGGAAAGACACTTCCAAAATTGCAGTAAAGAATCTGCCCCAGCACAATGAATTCATGAATAACCAGTATCCTTATCCTGCGAAACCAAGAAGCCAGTGGGAATTAGGGTTTAACTTAGGACCAACTTGGTTAGTGGGTGATATTAAAGGCAAGACAGGTCTTGGATATGGCATTTCTGCAAGAAAGTCACTAGGACATGTTCTTTCTATTAGAGGGTCCTTAACCGGAGCTTCTACATCTGGAACCCCTAACGCCTATGGTGTTGCTGTTGGACAAACTGCTTACAAAAACTCTATGTGGGCTCTTGGTGTTGATTTGATTGCTTCTCTGAATACACCTAGCTACTATAGAGGAAATCCTAAAACCAACTTGTATGTATTAGCTGGTTACAGTTTCTTAGGTTCTAAAGCTCAATACCAAGGTGCTCCCGGTGCTCAGCCTGGTGGATACAATATCTTCTATGGTCAGCGTCCTGGTCAAGCATATACGCAGGATGGTTTAATTAGCACAGTATTTGGTGCAACTGTAAACAATAGAAAGTCTTGGGCTTTAATGCATGCTTTAAACATTGGTTTGGGTGCAGCATTTAAGGTAAGTGATAAAGTAAACATTGGTATCGAACAAAAATTCATCTTCACCATGAAGGGATATGACTATCTTGATACATGGAAAGATGTTAGAAACGAAAACAATGATTACTTCAGCATGACTACTGCAAGAGTTAACATCAATATTGGTGATAACAGCAAGAAAGTTCAGCCTCTATACTGGATCAATCCTAATAACTTTATCTACAGCGAGTTAAACGCTCCACAGCACATGAAAATGCCTAAAGTGGTATTACCTGATGCAGATAAAGACGGTGTAACTGATCAGTTTGATATGGAACCAAATACTCCAGCTGGTGCTCCTGTTGATTCTCATGGTGTATCTAAAGATACTGATGGTGACGGTGTTCCTGATTACAGAGATAAGGAATTGTTGACTTCTCAAAAATGTTTCCCTGTAAATAACGACGGTATCGGAACTTGTCCTGAGAACGCTTGTTGCAAGGAAATTAGAGAAATGGTTAGCAATATGCAAACCGCTAAAGCTTCTTGCTCTATCGGTGCACTTCCAAGTGTTCAGTTCAAAGGAACTACTACTAAACTAAGCAAAGATGCAATGGTTGTATTAGGTGCAGCTGCTGCTCAATTGAAAGCTAACCCAACTTGTAACGTAAAAGTTATTGGTTACGGTGCTACCAGCAAAGCTGCTCAGCAACAAAGCTGGGAAAGAGTAAACGCGGTTATCAAGTACCTGGTTGAAAAGCAAGGTATTGCTGAAAGCAGATTGTTATTCGTGTATGCTCAGGAAGGTAAAGCTGGATCTGTAGACCTACAAGGTACTACTGAAGAAGGTCCAAACAGCGTACCTGCTCCACATCCAAACTTGAAAAGCAGAAATTAATAAAATAGCTTTAAATAGAAAAAGCCCCGGGTTTCACCTGGGGCTTTTTTGTTTCTGGCATAAAAAAGGTTGTACACAAATTGCTCTGTATACAACCAAATCTTTTTTGGGATTAAATTTAAAATCTAAATATTATAAAGTCGGTCAAAATGCAATTCACCAAAATTTTGCAGAGAGCTTAATTTTAAATCTGCTGCCCCCCATTTTTCTTCTTTTGTTTGCGAATGGTGAGGAATCACCACACATTTCATTCTTGCAGCTTTGGCTGCTATCATACCGTTAAAGGAATCTTCAAAACAAACACATTCTGTTGGTTTGCTATTCATAGCTTCTGCACAATTCAGGTAAACCTGTGGGTGAGGTTTGCCATATGGAAGAAATTCTGCAGAGGAAGTAGCACTTAAATAAGGACCAATACCAGTCATTCTTACGACCAGGTCAATTAATTCGGGGGGAGAAGAAGTTGCCAGACCTATTTTAAATTCTTTGTTTGCAAAAAAGTCAAATATATGCGGCACACCTTGCATGATGCTGGCTTTTTCTTCAATTTTTTTCAGTACACCACTTACAATTTCTCTTTCTGCATCAGGCGCATACTGCATATCTATCTTAAAATATTGGAACCACCAATCTACAAATTCTTTAGTTCTTAACCCCGTGGTACTTGCATACATGGCATTGGTTAATTGAACACCATATGATTTAAATGTATCTGTTGCTGCTTCATGCCAAAGTGGCTCACTGTCGATTAATAAACCATCTATGTCAAAAATTACGGTAGTTAATGCCATCTGTTATTTTTTCTGCTGCAAATGTATAATCTATTCCTTATTTTGCACTGCTGGCCAATTATTATCGACATGAATTTAGTGGAAAGACTAAAAAATATTCGTTTAGTAAGATCATTCGTTTATGGTTTTGTAGGGATGGCTACTTATCCTGGTCTTACGCTTATCAATAGTATAAGAATTGAAGGTACTGAGCATTTAAAAAAACTGCCTAGAAACAACGTACTCTTTGTAAGTAATCACCAAACTTATTTTGCTGATGTAATTACATTCATTCATATTTTCTGTGCGGTTAAGTGGAGAAAGGAAAACAAACTCGGGCTTCCTTATTATTTGTTGAATCCTTTTACGAATATTTATTTTGTTGCAGCAGAAGAAACTATGAATGGCAGTTTGATTAGCCGCATGTTTAAGCTTGCTGGTGCTTTAACTGTAAAAAGAACATGGAGGGCCGAAGGTAAAGATGTTAGCAGATCCAGGGATGAGTCTGATACACAGAAAATTGATCAGGCTTTAAACAAGAGCTGGGTGATTACTTTTCCTCAGGGAACAACCAAACCATTTGCTCCTGGCAGAAAAGGTACAGCGCATATTATTAAAAACAATCAACCCGTTGTGGTGCCAGTTGTAATCAATGGTTTTTGGAGGGCTTTCACCAAAAAAGGATTGTCATTCAAAAAGAAAGGATCCATTTTATCGGTACGATTTAAAGAACCAATGATTATTGATTACACGCAGTCTGTAGACGAAATATTAGACCAGGTAATGGAAGCCATTGAGCAAAGCAAAAATTACATGCTCAAGGGCAAACATCATTTGATGAGTAAACTAGACAAGTAATACCTCTTATTTTACAAATAAAGCTTTTAACTCACTGGCATCATCCGGTTTCATCTTGCCAGCTAAAATAAGTCTAAGCTGTCTTCTCCTTAATGCACCATCATACAGTCTTTGTTCATCCTCTGTCTCAGGAATTAATTGAGGAACGGGGCGGGGCTTCCCGTTGGGATCTAGTGCCACGAATGTGAAAAATGCCTCATTACTTTCGTATTTATATTGATGGAGCAAATCTTCTCCCCATACTTTCAGGTGTACTTCCATTGAAGTGTTAAAGGCACGACAAACTTTTGCTTCAATATGAACTACGTTCCCCAACTTGATTGGGTTTTTAAAACTTAAATTGTCAACAGAAGCGGTCATACCCGGTGTGTTGGAATGTTTGCCTGCAGCAATTCCTGCAGCAATATCCATCCAATACATTAAACGACCTCCCATTAAGTTGCCAAAAGTATTGGTATCGTTGGGCAACACCAACTCATTCATAATGGTAAAACTTTCACTTGACTTTTTCGCCTCCATAAGGTTTATTTCAGATGCAAATATAGGATAGCCAAACCAGCTATGGTTAAATGGTTATACTTTCCAGAGCAGAAAGAAAATTGGGGTCTACACTTGCTCCTATTCCAGGTTTGTCAGATAATATCAATTCTAATCCATTGTATTGTACTCCTTCGGTAACAGGATCCACTTTATGTCCAAGTAAACAAGTGTCTAAATCGTAGAAAACAATGTTCTTTTTTGACATGGCAAAATGAACTTTGGCTGTTAAAGCAAGTCGGCTTTCCAGCATACCACCCATCATACATGGGATATTGCTTTTTTCAGCTGCTTCGTTGATTCTGGTAGCTTCAGCAATTCCTCCGCTTTTGGCAAATTTAATATTGATATAGTGGCAGGCTTTGTTTCTGATGATTCTTTCCGCATCATGGTGCGTATATACGGATTCGTCTGCCATAAGCGGAATGGGTGAAATTTTGCATAGCGCTGGCAGTAATTCATCATTATAGGTACGCATAGGTTGTTCGCAAAATTCTATCTGGTATTTTCCCAATGCAGTTAATGCGGTTACAGCTTCATCGTATGTCCATCCCTGATTGGCATCTATTCTAATAGCTGTTGAATAGCCAATAGCATCCCGAATAGCTTTAATTCTTTCAATATCGTCGGCTGCATTTTTCCCTAATTTCACTTTAATAGTGGCAACTCCATTCTCAACAAAAGCAACCGCCTGATTTGCCATCGCTTCAGGGCTGTCAATCCCTATGGTTAAATCACTAATGATTGGTTTGCGGGTGCCTCCCAGAAAAGCATACAAAGGTTGGCCTGCGTGTTGTGCAGCAATATCATGTAATGCCAAATCAAAAGCACTTTTGGCTGTGTAATTTCTGGCGGTAAATAAATCTAGTTCCAACATCCTGCCATTTATATCCAAAGGGTCTTTTTGTTTCCAGATGGCGGCAAATTCCTTAGCCATTTCAAAACAAGTGCCCTGGGTTTCCCCAACAATCATTGGGAAAGCAGAGCATTCACCTATTCCTGTAATTCCCTCATTTGTGTGTACGCGAATCAAAAGATTCTGTGCATAATGCATAGTGCCAGTTGCAATGGTGAATGGCACCATGGGTATTGAATACTTGTAGATGTCTATGGAAGTAATTTGCATAAGCAAATGTCTACTTTTCCTGGTAATAGCGTTCACATTTTTTCCAATAGGAGAAGTAGCTTCCGAAGTATTGACTTACGGCTGGAAACAGCCAAGCTCTTTCTACCTGAATTCCTTTATAATGGGCAGCAATAGGATGTTCTTTAAAAATGATTTTGTTATTACCAATCAGCTTTTCTAGTTCTTGAAAAGGGCCCGTATACACCTGAATATCCGCTATATTGTCTTTGGCTAAATTCAATATAAATTGCATTACTTTATCACTTATCGGATACTCTACAAAATGGGCAGGTTCTAAAAGTAGTATTCTGTTTGCCTTGATTTCGTTATGCCAGAATGGGTCTAGGTTATATGAATTATAAATTAGGGTAGGTAAGGATGGGTCAATAGCAGGTGTCTTTTTCAAGGGCAATTCAGTAGTTAAATTAAGCTCTTCTGTTGCACTCAGTTCAATAGGTATTGAAACAAAGGGAAATGCTTCATAAGCGCAATCCAAATAACTGCCACGCTGTTGTGTGCCCGCATACTTATTAATATTATCCTGATTGGCATAGTATTTTTTGCTACTAAAGGATCCTGCAACCCATTGCCAACTCAACATATTACTAGCTAGGTCTCCGTCTAATAAATGATAATACATCCATTTGGCAGGCATCAGCCAATGAGACTTTGCAATATTGCAAGTGAGCATGGCAGTATACATTCTGGCATGATTGTGCATATAACCTGTTTGATAGAGTTGCCTTATGGCTATATCAATTGCATGAATGCCTGTATTGGCTGTTACAATATTAGTAGGAATCTTCCTGTGCTTCACATTTTCCTGTTCCTGTTTCAGGTCATTAAAAATGGCAGCATCTTTATGTTGCCACACTCGCTGGAAAAACTCTCGCCAGGCAAGTTCCTGAACTAGTTTTTCTGAAACATACTTGCCGAATTTAGGAACAACGATTTCTTTAATTTGTGGCAGCTGGATAACTCCTCTGGCAATATAGGGAGAGAGGTATGTAACAGCGCCATTAATAAAATTTCGAGTCTTTTCATATTTCCGTGCATCGGCCTGTTCAATGCGGGCAATAATTTCATTGTATTGAGTAGGGAAGTGAATCATTTTGTAATCGTATTTAAATAGTCTTCAGCAATTTGTAAATGAGTCTGTCTTTTTTGTTCAGGCATTTTATCAAAGGTTTTTATAAGCATGCCCAGTCTTGGATTTTTCAAGAAAAAATCCCTGTGTACATGCATGAAACGCCAGAAAAGTGCGTCCCATATTTCCTGCCATTTGCCTTTCGAATAGTTGCTCATTTTCAGAATATAGTTACTGCCGCTGATATATGGTTTTGTTGTCATCATTCCTCCATCCGCAAATTGTGTCATACCATATACATTGGGTACCATTACCCAATCGTAAGCATCTACATACATTTCCATGAACCACTTATATACTTCATTGGGATCAAATTCGCAGAGCAACATGAAGTTGCCTAAAACCATTAATCTTTCAATATGATGATTATACCCTGTTTTGTTTAGTTTTTGTATTACTTCATCAACTGGTACAATACCTGTCTCTCCCGTGTAAAAAGAAGCCGGAATTTTTCTATTGAAACCCCAGAAATTCAAGGTTCTCTGTTTAGAACCAATTCTTCCATATACCTGATAAATAAATTCTCTCCATCCAATTATCTGACGAATAAAACCTTCAATTGAATTCATTGGGATGTTTTGGCTTTGAGCAAAGACAAGTGTTTTGCTGACTATCCATTCGGGGGTTAATAAGCCAATATTCATCAATGGACTTAATACACTGTGGTTTAATACAGCTTCCCCCAAAACCATTGCATCTTCGTATTTGCCGAAATCACGAAAACGTTCTTGCAAAAATTGATTAAACCAAGCTTCTGCTGAATGGAAGTCTATGGGATAGTATTGTGGGTTGGTTGAATCCCCAAAGGGGGCGCCTACTACACCAGGGTTGTTATAGAAGTGTTTTTTTACATAGTCCTTTGCTTCAAGGATAAATGCATTTTCCTGTGATAGGGTAAAAGCAGGTGGGATTGCATTTTTAGGGTATTTTTCCCTGTTTTCTGAATCAAAAGTCCATTTACCACCCAATGGTTGTCCCTTTTCATTGACCAGTATATTTCTTTGTTTTCTTTGCCAGGTATAAAAGTCTGTTTGAAAATAAGTTTTCTTTTTTTCAAAAAAATCATCACAGTCCTTCAAGGTATTTAAAAAGCCCGGATTTGGAGATACCTGTAAAGTAATTCCCTTATCCTTACAGGCTTTTTTAAGCCTCTCCAATAGCCAATGATCAGCAGGGTCAGCAACTAGAATATTTTCTATTCCCAATAGAGCCAGATGAACTATCAGTTGACGGATATCAGAGATGGGTTTATTTGATTCTATGTATTGAACTTCAAAGCCTTTCTCTTTTAGATAAGCTTCATAGGCTTTCATACTTGCCCGATGTAATAGCAGTTTTTGAAAATGAAATAAATACTGTTTGAAAAAGAGGAATTCCTCAATCAGATAGACGGAGTTTGTGTTATTTAGGGCTTTATTCTGCTTAAAAAGTTGGTGCGGGAATACCAGGGAAACTGTTTTCATATTAAGCTTATACAACAAATTCATATTCGCTTTGTTGTATAACAAAACAGTAAAATGGAATCATTGAAAGGAAGGGTTGTTTTGTTGGCAGGTGCCACAGGTGGAGTAGGATCTCAGGTTGCCAAACAATTAAGTTCCAGCGGTGCTATCGTATACATTACAGGCAGAGACAGTAAGAAATTAGAAGAAGTAGCTTTACAAGCGGGTATTCCTGCCAACAGGGCATTTCAAATGGACATTTCCAATGAAGAATCTGTTAATCAGGTGGTTTCGCAGGTTTTGGCTCAAACCCCTTTTATTCATACCCTGATCAATGCTACTGGAATCGGGATTATAAAAACCATGGATACCTTAGACTCGGCTTCCTTTGAAAAAGTACTTCAAGTAAATCTGATTGGCGCTTTTTATCTGGTGAAAGCCGTGTTGCCCAATATGAAAGAACAAAAAAAAGGGCTGATTATAAATATTCCCGGAGTCTTGGGGAAAGTTCCCATGTCAGGAGCTGCTGCCTACAGTGCCAGTAAGTATGGTTTAGTAGGCATGATGCAAAGTATCCGGGAAGAATTGAAAAGAACAGAAATCCGCATTACCAATATATTCCTAGGTGGGATAGATTCAGCATTCTGGGATAATATTGATCTTAGGGTTCAGCGCGATAAAATGATCATTGCTGAAGAAGCGGCAAAAGCAATCTGGTTTCTATGTCAGCAGCCTTCTAGCGGGGTGGTAAGTGAAATGGTATTACAGCCCTTTAATCACCAGGCAATCTGATGAATTTTTCCTGTTTTTTGCACAAATAAAACTTTCTTAAAGAACTAGTACCGATATTTGTGCTACGAACATCTGTTAGTATGAATATTTCCTTTGATAATACTGAAAATGCCTTTGCCTACAAGAGTGACAAGGAATTAAACGGAGCAAAGTTTTTATTTAAGACTATGGAGTATCCATGGTTTGTAAAGCTTGGCACCACATTGACTCCTTATATAATGAAATCAGGTTTGCCGATGGTAAATGGTCTTATTCGTAAAACCATTTTCAAGCAATTTGTGGGAGGTGAAACCCTTGAAGAAACAGCCACTGTTGGTAATTTATTAGGCAAATATGGTATTCAGGTAATTTTAGATTACGGTGTAGAAGGAAAAGAATCAGAAGCAAGTTTCGATTATGCTACAGAGGAGTTTATAAGGGTGATTAATTATGCGTCTACTCAAACCAATATTCCTTTTATCAGCATCAAGGTAACTGGATTGGCCCGGTTTGGATTGTTGCAAACATTAAACGAAGCGCCCAGACTTAGAAGCGGAGTTCATGATCACGAGGAGGAAATTGCAGAGTGGGACAGAGTAAGAGACAGAATGTATACTATTTGCGAATTGGCTGCAGAGAAAAATATTGGCGTATTGATTGATGCAGAGGAAAGCTGGATCCAGGATCCAATTGATCGTCTTTGCATGGAAATGATGGAAGCTTTCAACAAAGAGAAAGTGATTGTTTATAATACCATTCAGCTTTACAGACACGATCGATTGCATTTTTTACAACTTTCCTATAAAATTGCCAAACAGCAGCAATTTAAGTTGGGTATTAAGTTGGTTAGGGGAGCTTATATGGAAAAGGAAAGAGAAAGGGCAGAAGAATTAGGCTACGGCTCACCTATTCAACCCAACAAGGAGGCAACTGATACCGATTTTAATAAAGCAGTACAGTTTTGCTTTGATCATCTGGAAGATATTTCAGTAATTATTGCTTCACACAATGAAGCAAGCAATTTGCTGGCTGCACAAATAATGCATGAAAGGAATTTAGCTCATAATCATCCACATGTTCATTTTTCTCAGTTATACGGAATGAGCGACAATATTACTTTCAATCTTGCCAAAGAAGGATTTAAAGTAAGTAAATACCTGCCTTTTGGTCCTATCAAGGATGTGATTCCATATTTGATGAGAAGAGCAAAGGAAAATTCCAGTGTTGCAGGACAAACCGGAAGAGAACTGTTCTTGATTAGAAAAGAAATCGCCAGACGAAAGGTTTCATAGCGGTATAAACGGTGCAGCAAAATGAACCCTGAATGCGTCTTATTAAAAACAAAAATTGATGAGACCATTCCTGACTTTTTTATTTTCCTCTTTGCTATGTAGCAGTGTTTTTGCACAGACGGATAAACCTGTATTTCAGCATTTTCCCAAGGGAAGTTCATTCTTGGGGATTGGAATTGCTCCTGTTTATTCAGATATGCTGGGTTCTTATACAGATATTTCTATCCGTAAAAACAATACCAATCTGGGATTACTGGTAGCTCCTGTCTACGGGAAATTTATTCAACAGAATTTAATGCTTGGGGTAATGGGGATTGCCGGGTTTCACACCGAGCAGAGAAAGTATATGACCTATCCTGTAACAAATGGAATTCCCCCATTTTTTCCAAATGTAGAAACCAAGGATGTAAATAATAGTTTAGACCTTGGTTTGGTCCCAATGGCCCGTTACTATTTTAATTTAAGCAGGAGAAATACTTTTGCCATTTTTCTGCAAGCTGGTTTACCGGCAGTTTATTCAAAGTACTCCAACACAACAACCTATAAGTATGTAACTGGCGGAATTGACCGCTTTTCTTACCAGTCTAGTGAATTTACTTTAAGAGGAAGCATTGGGTTTGGACTAAGTGTACAGGGGAAAATGGGCAGTTTTGAAACCCATGTGAGCAATATGGGCTGGTTCCTAGGTTTCAATAAATTGCTGCAGAAAAAATAAATTTCAATAATCACAATTTCTTCACAGATTTCTGAACGAAGGTTAAATGCGGCCATTCTGTTGTTAATTTGTGTATGCAACAGTATCACGACCTGCTCAGATATATATTAGAAAATGGAGCAAAGAAAACCGATCGTACTGGTACAGGCACAATTAGCTGCTTTGGCTATCAGATGCGGTTTGATCTTTCCAAAGGATTCCCCTTGGTTACTACCAAAAAGTTACATTTAAAAAGTATCATTTACGAATTGCTTTGGTTCCTGAACGGGGATACAAACATCAAGTATTTAAATGATAATGGTGTCAGTATCTGGAATGAATGGGCCGATGCGAATGGTGATTTGGGACCCGTATATGGCAAGCAATGGAGAAGCTGGGAGGGAGCAGATGGTAAAGTGATTGACCAGATTGCAGATGTGTTGAATCAAATCAAAAATCAACCGGACAGTCGAAGGATGATTGTAAGTGCCTGGAATGTAGGAGAACTTTCTAAAATGGCACTGATGCCCTGTCATAGTTTATTTCAGTTTTATGTTGCTGATGGTAAATTAAGTTGTCAATTGTATCAAAGAAGCGCAGATGTATTTTTAGGGGTTCCATTTAATATTGCTTCTTACGCCTTATTAACCATGATGATGGCTCAAGTAACTGGATTAGAAGCAGGAGACTTTATTCATAGTTTCGGGGATGTTCATATTTATAATAACCATCTTTCTCAGGTTGAATTGCAACTGAGCAGAAATCCTTTTCCGCTTCCTCAGATGCGCCTGAATCCTGAAGTGAAGGATTTGTTCGGATTTAAGTTTGAAGACTTTACATTAGAGAATTACCAATGTCATCCGGCCATTAAAGCACCGGTTGCTGTATAGTATGATTATATCAATTATTGTTGCGGCTTCAGAAAACAATGCCATTGGGTTGAATAACCAGTTATTGTGGCATTTGCCCAACGATCTGAAGTTTTTTAAACAAACTACCTGGGCTATGCCAGTAATTATGGGTAGAAAAACATTTGAATCCCTTGCAGGTAAACCCCTGAATGGTAGACTGAATATTGTAATAAGCAGGCAGGTAGATTGGAATGCTGAAGGCGTTCAAAAAGCGGGGTCACTGGAGGAAGCCATATCAATTGCTGCTATTAATCATTATAAAGAATCCTTTATTATTGGAGGAGGGGAATTATATGCTGCTTCACTCCCCCTTGCCCATACTATTTATTTAACAAGAGTTGAAGCTGAATTTGAAGGCGACACATTTTTCCCAGACATTCACGAAGGGGAATGGAAATTGGTGATGGATGATGCGAGACCAGCCGATGAAAAACATGCTTTCCCGTATCGTTTTCAAAAGTGGATAAAGAAAAGCTAATATGGCAATCTATCCATTTTTATACGTATGGCTCATTCCTTTTTTAATTATTTTTCTAGTTGTCAAGAGAGAGCAGTTCGTCAATAGCTGGGTTCATGCATTGTTGCCAATATTCAATTGGATATTGTTGGTGTATGCTGCATATCAACTCAGAATAATTGTTGGATTAATTCAGTTTTTGAGATCTATTTCTGCAACTGCACCCAAAGAATTTCAATGGCAGGATTATATAGATGCAAATACTATTAAAATGATTGCCTCCATTGTCTTACCTTTTTTATTTCTTTTGGCTACCTTTAATAAAAGCAAATGGTTCAGTTTGGCAATTATGCTCTTGTATTTGGATTTTGCTGAATGGCCTTCCTACTCATGTTGGGAATGGTTTAAAAATATTGCGATTGTTTTCAGCTGGTTTACTTTTCTTGCAGGTGGCAGATGGATCAGGCTCCAGCTGTCTCAAAAAAATAAATAATGTACAGTCCAATCAAATTAGGTGTAAAATATTTTCAGTATTGGTTATCTGCAGAAAATGCAAAAGGACACGGTGTTCATTCTCCGTTTGTATTTGAGTTAATAGACCGTGTGCTCAATGATGACCGTGAATTTTATTATTTTCCTTTAATTGAAGCTGCCAGAGAGAATTTCAATCTCGATAATTCAATTTTGAATATTACCGATTATGGTGCTGGCTCAAGATTGAATGCATCCAATACAAGATCAATCTCCTCCATTGCAAAATCAGCATTGAAACCTAAAAAATATGCACAGCTCTTTTTTAGAATGGTGAACTATTTTGGATCTTCTACTATCCTTGAATTAGGGACATCTTTAGGTATTACAACGAGCTATCTGGCCGCGGCTAATACCAATGCCAATGTAATAACAATGGAAGGTTCAGCTGAAATTGCAGCAGTTGCTAGGAAACATTTTCAATACCTGGGACTAAAAAATATAGAGCAGGTAACAGGTAATTTTGATGAGACTTTGCCGGGTGTATTGGCTCGGAATCCTCAATTCGACTTTGTTTTTATTGACGGGAATCATCGTCTAGAACCTACAATTCGTTATTTTGAATGGCTTAAGCCTCATGTACACGAACATACAGTTTTGGTTTTCGACGATATTCATTGGAGTAAGGAAATGGAGTTGGCTTGGAAACAAATTCAAGCTGATGAAATGGTAACGCTTTCCATTGATTTATTTTTCATTGGAATGGTTTTTTTTAGAAAGGAAAACAAAGTAAAGCAGCATTTCTCCGTTCGCTATTAAAGCGTTAACTTACGTACATGATAATAGGGATTTTAAAAGAACCCACTGGAGAAAAAAGGGTGGCTATGCTTCCTGCTCAGTTAACCTCTTTGGTTCAAGCAGGGGTTGAAGTGCTGGTAGAAAATGAAGCAGGTGTTTTGTCATTTGCTGCTGATGCAGATTATGAATTAATAGGAGCCAAAATTGCCAGTAGAACAGCCCTTATTCAGACTGCTGATATTATAGTTGGATTCTGGGGAATTGAAACCTCAGAGTTGAAACTAGCGAAGCCGGGTGTTATTTTTATTGGGGTTATGCAACCACTCTTCAATTATTCTCAAATGAAAGATTGGGCAGCATTGGGTTGTACTGCATTTAGTTTAGATATGATACCAAGGACAACCAGGGCGCAGTCAATGGATGTACTAAGTAGTCAGGCGAATATTGCAGGTTACAAAGCCGTATTGAAAGCAGCCGATTTGTTGCCTCATTATTTCCCTATGTTCATGACAGCAGCTGGTAGTATCCCACCTGCTAAAGTTTTAGTGCTGGGTGCAGGTGTGGCAGGATTGCAGGCAATTGCAACTGCAAAAAGATTAGGTGCAGTTGTGGAAGTTTCAGACACAAGACCTGCAGTAAAAGAAGAAGTGATGAGCTTAGGAGCAAAATTCATTGAAGTTGAGGGAGCTGCTGATGCTTCAGCTGCAGGTGGGTATGCTGTGGAACAATCTGAAGAATTCAAACAGAAACAAAAAGAAAGGCTGGCTGCATCCGTTGCCAAATCGGATGTAATTATTGCAACTGCACAGATTCAAGGTAAAAAAGCTCCATTGCTAATTGATGAAGACATGCTCAAGTTGATGAAACCTGGCTCAGTGGTAATTGATTTGGCAGCTTCAAGCGGAGGGAATGTATATGGTGTTCAACAAAACACCATCCATCATATCAATGGAATTACACTATATGGAAACAGCCATCTTGCTGCTGATATGCCGGTAGATGCGAGTAAAGTGTACGGAAAGAACCTTTATAATTTCTTGCAGTTGATTGTTTCAAAAGAAGGCAAGATTCAACTCAACTTTGAAGATGATATTGTAAAAGGTTGTTGTATTCTGCACAATGGTGCTGTTGTACATGAAAGAATTCAGACATTGCTTAATAGTTAATTGGATAGTATGAATACATTTTTGTTATTTCTGCAGGAGCATATAGAAATGGTTTATATAGTACTTCTTTCTATTTTCCTAGGGATAGAAGTAATTGGCAGGGTGCCAAGTGTATTGCATACGCCGCTAATGAGTGGTGCCAATGCCATTCACGGTGTGGTAATCATCGGAGCCATTATTGTGATGGGGCAGGTTGAGTCTAATGATTGGCTGGCACTTAGTATTGGCTTTTTGGCAGTGGTTTTAGGAACACTGAATGTAGTAGGCGGATTTGTGGTGACAGACAGAATGTTGGAAATGTTTAAGAAGAAAAAATAACATGGAATTAAATCTGCTTACACTTTGTTATCTACTGGGCTCGTTAAGCTTTATCATAGGGCTTAAAATGCTTTCTCATCCTGATACGGCTAGAAAAGGCAATTGGGTGGCAGCGGCGGGTATGACTATAGCCATATTCGGTACCATTTTTCTGTATAGTAAAGATGGAGTGAAGCTGGGTAACTATTCTTGGATTTTTGCTGCGTTGTTTGTTGGAACTATTATTGGAACCTTAACAGCCAAAAAAGTTAAAATGACTGCCATGCCAGAGATGGTCAGTCTTTTTAATGGTATGGGAGGTGCATGTGCTGCTCTGATTTCAATAGTAGAATTCAGACATTTAATTCATGTTGCGCAGGCTAGGTTGGAAAATTCAGCATCCATGCTGCAGGTAGAAATGACAACGCTGTTTATCATATTCGCAGGCTTAATTATTGGGTCTATTTCTTTTTCTGGCAGTGTGATTGCTTGGGGTAAATTAAACGGTAAAGTGAAAGATCTGGCATTTGATGGCCAGCAAATTGCAAACAATATTTTACTGTTGGGTATAATAATCTTTGCGACATACCTGACTTATACTATTTCTATCACTAATTTTTTCTGGTTTTATATCATAGCGTTAGCGGCTGTATTGTATGGTATTTTATTTGTGTTACCCATCGGGGGAGCAGACATGCCTGTAGTAATTTCATTATTGAATTCATTTACAGGGGTAGCTGCAGCATGTGCCGGATTTTTATACGATAATCAAGTAATGCTAACAGGAGGGATTCTGGTAGGTGCAGCAGGAACATTGCTTACCATACTCATGTGTAAAGCCATGAACCGAAGTCTTACTAATGTATTATTAGGTTCCTTTGGTGGTACTTCCAAAGGAGAACAACAGGCTGTAACAGGCAGTTATAAAGAAATCTCTCTTAGTGATGCGGCCATTTGTATGAGTTATGCCAGTAAAGTAATGATTGTTCCTGGTTATGGTTTGGCGGTAGCTCAGGCGCAGCATATTTGCCATGAACTGGAACAATTGCTAGAAGAGAAAGGTGTAGAAGTTAAATATGCTATTCATCCAGTTGCAGGCAGAATGCCCGGACATATGAATGTATTGCTTGCAGAAGCAGATGTAAATTATGATGCATTACTAGAAATGGAGGATGCTAATAATGAATTTAAATCTACCGATGTTGTTTTAATATTAGGGGCTAATGATGTGGTAAATCCTGCAGCTAAGACCGATCCGGCTTCTCCTATTTATGGGATGCCTATATTAGAAGTAGAGCAGGCAAAAACGGTTATTGTAAATAAACGTAGTATGAAGCCTGGATACGCAGGAATTGAAAATGCCTTATTTTTCCAGCCAAAGACGTCCATGTTATTTGGTGATGCTAAAGCTGCATTGCAGAAACTGGTTGCGGAGATAAAAGCTGTATAAAGTGAAATTACCCAAAACGTTTATTGATTCTCTTTTTGGCATTAAGGGCTTTGACAGAGAAAGTTTTGAAGCAGTTCACCAAACAGGGGAACAGATTACTAGCATACGATTGCATCCACTGAAAAATGCAAATGTTCAGCCAGATTTGCTGGATGAAAGAGTTCCCTGGAGCAAGAATGGATACTATTTAAAAGAACGTCCTTCATTTACGTTTGACCCCTTGTTTCATGCAGGTGCTTATTATGTTCAGGAAGCCAGTTCTATGTTTTTGGAACATGCTTTACAAAACAGGATAAAGGAAACAGGAAAGGGGTTGCGAATATTGGATTTATGTGCAGCCCCTGGCGGAAAATCAACACTGCTTGCAAGCCTGTATCCGGATGCGCTGATTGTAAGTAATGAAGTAATTAAATCCCGGGCGGCCATATTGGTAGAAAATGCTACTAAATGGGGGATGCCCAATATGGTGATAACCAATAATGATCCTGAGCATTTTAAAGACTTTGCTGGATATTTTGATATCATCGTTGTAGATGCACCCTGCAGTGGAAGCGGTATGTTCAGGAAAGATCCGGATGCAATTAACGAGTGGAGTGAACAAAATGTAATCCACTGTAGTCAAAGGCAGGAACGTATATTGGCGAATATTGTTCCCTGTTTAAAAGAGAGTGGTTTGCTGGTATATTCAACTTGTTCCTATTCATTGGAAGAAGATGAAAAAATAGCTGATTGGCTGGTAAATGAAATGAAACTGGTATCCCTTCCTGTTAAAATTGAAAATGACTGGAATATAATTGAATCTGTTTCGGATCAGGGAAAAGCCTATGGTTATCGCTTTTATCCGAATCTCCTGAAGGGCGAGGGATTCTTTTTATCCATTTTTCAGCGGACTGAATCTGCCGGACAGGATCGATTGAGAGAAGTGCCTCTTGTTAAACCCGGTAAATCCGAGTTGGAACAACTTGCTCCGTTTGTAAGTGATATTGCCGAAGCCTTTTATTTTAAGCAAAACAACAGTATCAGGTTTTTGCCGCCAGCTTTGGTGAACGACTTGCAGGCATTGTCGTCTAGATTGTACATTAAAAAAGCAGGTATTGAAATGGGAGAGTTTAAAGGTAAATCCTGGATACCTTCTCATGAATGGGCGGTCTCGGTTTTGCCTAAATCAGGACTTCCTTCTATTCAACTGGAAAATGATGCTGCCATACAGTTTTTAAAAAGAGGCAATTTTACAGTGGAAAATGGGGGTATTGGTTGGAATTGGGTTGCTTTTCAGGGAGTCACGCTGGGTTTGGTTAAAGTTTTGCCCAACCGAATCAATAATTATTATCCATCCGAATGGAGAATATTAAAAGATTAACTTTGCAGACCATTTAATTGATTATGTACCTAAGAAATTATATATTTTTCACTCTCCTTTTTATCTCTGTATTTGCCAATGCTCAGGATAAATTAATTGCAGGCGGGGCAACCGGAGACCTGCATATTGTACATCAGCTAAAAGGCAAGGAAACCTTATCTGTGTTGAGTAGAATTTATGGTGCCACCCCCAGGCAAATTGCAGCATATAACAATATAAATGTAAGTGCTGTACTTTCACCAGGTGTCAAATTGAAAATTCCATTATCGGAAGAAAACCTGGTTCAGGAACAGGAGTTCGCAACCAGCGAACCTGTTTTTCATATTGCTGGTAATGGTGAAAATCTGTTCAGACTCAGCCAGCGTTATTTTAAAGTTCCGTTGGTTAAACTGCGTGAGTGGAACGACTTAAAAACAGATGTACTTAAAAAAGGTCAGGCAATTGTTATTGGCTTTATTGGGGGAGCAAAACTGGCTGCAATGAAAGCCGATGCTCCGGCGGCCAATGCGCAGGTTTTTGTGAAGCCTCCTGTGATAGGTGCACCTGTTGAACCTCAGCCACTAAAAGATCCGAATGTGATGGATGCATCCGTAGATGGAACCAGAGAAATGAAGAAGGGGGAGATGAAGCCGTTAACAGAAACAGATAAGTTTTTTGCCAAAGCAGCTGCAGACAAAGCTAAAAAAGAGGCAGAAGCCGCTGCCAATATAGTTCCTCCTCCTGTTCCTGTTGAGCAATTTAAAGAAGCTAATAAAGTTTTACCAGTTGAATATAAGATCAGTGAAGAAGAATTAAGATATACACCTAAGCAAGGTGATGAAGGATACTTTGGATTGATTTATGCTATGGATGAACCCACTAAAACCAAGATTAATAAAGCAGGTGATGCGGGTATATTTAAATCTTTAAGCGGATTTTCGGATCGGAAGTTCTATGTGCTAATGAATGATGTTTTACCAGGTACAATTGTACGCATTTCAACTGCAGATAATAAATCGGTATGTGCCAGGGTTCTGGGACCTGTACCAGAAATTAAGGGGGCGCCCGCTTTGGTTATTCGGTTAAGCAATGCTACTGCAGCCGCCTTAAATAAGGCAGACAATTATTTTCCTGTAACGATTACTTATTTAAAATAATATGAAAATGCCAATCCTTTCATCTCTATTATTATTTGCTGTAATCTCCTGCAATTCTTCAACTAGTGAAAATCAGGTTGCTACTGAAACGTCTAAAGTTGTTGTACAATCAGGCGGTTCTATTACGGTAAAAGCATTTGATCAAAAAATGAAGACATCCGGCGTTCAGATTTTAGATGTAAGAACAGCTGGTGAATATCAGGGAGGCCATTTCAATAATGCATTACAGGCCAACTGGTTAAACGAAAAGGAATTTGTTGATAGGGTTCAATACATTGATAAGACTAAACCTGTTTTGGTCTATTGTGCATCAGGCGTTAGAAGTGAGGAAGCCATGAACTGGATGAAGAAAAATGGTTTTCAGGATGTCAGTAATTTAAAAGGAGGTTTGTCTGCATGGCGTATGGAAGGAATGCCTTTAGAGACAAAGGCTGCCAGACCAGAAATGAGTGTTGCTGCATTTAAAGCAAGTACCAAAACAGGAACTATTTTAGTTGATATTGGAGCAGCCTGGTGTCCTCCCTGTGTTAAAATGGAGCCAGTGCTTCAACAGCTGCAAAAAGAAAAAGGAACACAGTACAATTTAGTAAAAGTAGACGGGGGAATTGATATTGAAGTAATGAAAGAATTACGTTCAGAAGGACTTCCCACATTTATTGTATTTAAGAATGGAAAAGAAGTATGGCGAAAACAGGGATTAGTAGATTTGCCAACCCTTAGCAAAGCCATTGAATAGAAGCCGGATGAAGCGTGCACAATAGTTTTGTTATCCTGATATTCTTAATCCTTTGCATCGTTGTTCCCTTTTAATGTATAACCTCTGAGAAAATCAGATACTGGCATTCGTCTTTTTCCTTCCAGTTGAATTTCCAGTAAATGAAGAAATCCGTTGGAGCAACTGAACTTTAAGTAAGTTTTATTGTCTGTAAAAGATTTTCCACTTTCAAATGGGTGTGCTGACAGTTCTTTTTTACTGCGATAAACTTTCAGGATTTTTCCATCTAGGTAAGTAATTGCCCCCGGAAATTGAGAAAGTCCCCTCACAAGATTGTGCAGTTTCTCAACGGGGTTATTCCAATCAATCAAACAATCAGCGGTGAAAATCTTAGGAGCATGTTTGTTTTCTGTAGTTAATTGTTGAGGTTGTTCTTGAATAGATCCTTCCTCCAGTTGTTTCAATGTTTTTACCAACAGATTAGCGCCAGTTATTTTCATTCGATCGTGTACTTCTGTTGCTGTTTCTTCTTCTCCAATTTCCATGGATTCCTGCAGCAGAATATTTCCGGTATCAATCTCGTGTTTTAATTTGAAAGTAGTAACACCTGTTGTTTTTTCACCATTTATTACCGCCCAGTTAATAGGGGCGGCACCTCTGTAATCTGGCAACAGAGAACCATGTACATTAATAGTGCCCCTGGGCGGCATATTCCATACCATTTCAGGTAACATTCTGAAAGCAACCACAACCTGAAGGTCAGCCGCAAGTTTTTTTAGTGTATCAATAAATTCCGGGTCTTTCAATTTCTGTGGCTGTAGAACGGGAATATTGTGCTGAACAGCAAATTCTTTAACCGCACTTTGGGTCATTTTCAGACCTCTGCCAGCGGGTTTATCCGGTGCGGTTACAACAGCAACCACATTAAACCCATTGGAAATCAAGGCATCCAATGAGGAAACTGCAAAATCCGGGGTCCCCATAAAAACAATACGCATATTCAGTTTTTAGGCTGCAAAGTTAGGTTTCCATTGAATCTTAACTAAAAATACTTCGTCAGGTTAGGGAAGGATAGTATTTTTGCAGCTTAATATTTATTTATGCAACAAGCAAAAAAAGGTGATAAGGTAAAAGTGCATTATCACGGAAAGTTAACCAATGGTAACACATTCGATTCCTCTGAAGGAAGAGAGCCATTGGAATTTGAAATTGGAAGCGGTATGGTAATCGCCGGTTTTGATGATGGTGTTACAGGTATGATTATTGGTGAGAAAAAGACAATCAGTATACCAGCAGATCAGGCATATGGTCCAAAACAGGAAGAAATGATTATGGAATTTCCTAAAGACAGATTTCCTGCAGACATGGTACCTGAAGTAGGTATGCAACTGAATATGAGCAATGGTTCAGGACAAAATTTTCCTGTAATGATTGTGGAAGTAAAAGATACGGTAGTGGTATTAGATGCCAATCATCCTTTGGCTGGAGAAGAATTGATTTTTGACTTAGAATTAGTGGCCATTGATGGTCCTAAGTCTATCATCATTACCCCATAGTTGTATACATCTTAATCAATTCTGGTTTTGAATTGTTTAAAAAGTAATAAGTTTTTAAGAGTAAATAAAGAAAGAGACCGGATTCCGGTCTCTTTTTATTTTTCCAATTCTTTATTGAAAGGTGAGTGTTTATTCCGAAAATACTAGGCCGTTTTTCTTCTGTTCAGCCACCAGCCCAACCAGATGCCTACCAATGCCCAGCTTACCAAAGCATCAATAAGGTAAGCCCTGATATCGAACATTGGATACCAAATATGTCCGGTATAACTACTGTTCAGGTATACAATTATGCCTATGAGGAGTGACGCAGTAAATGTGGTAGAGAAGTTGTTGCTGCTTATTTTACCTAGAATCCAGCAGAGCAGCCAGATGATGAAGATATTTGCTACAAGTCCGCGCAACATATTTAATCCCATATTATATTCCAGTGCTGCATGGTATTGTATGCTGGCCCAGGGTTTGCCTATCTGGTCCTGCGCCAGTTTTTCCATTTCTTCAAAAGAAGTACCTGCAGGTGCAGAGGGCATATAATAACCACCTTCTTTGTCTAAATGGTTTTTTAGCATGGCAAGGATACTGTCCTGCTTAGGGCTATATTGTTGCGAGGGGCTGTGCAAATTGATGGCAGTCCAGGAAAGAAACTGCCACATAAACAGCAGGATTCCTCCTACAATTGAGGCAATCATTATTTTTTTCATTTAGGGGTGTTTTGTTTGCCCCAAAATACCTATCTGTTTTTACAAATGCAATAGTTGAATCAACTATTCTTACTTTGCATAAAAACAGAAATGATGCCACCCGTTAGTGTAGCAGACCGATTCATGCAGTACGTGCAGATAGACACACAGAGTAATCCGCAGAGTAATACAGTACCCACTACTGAAAAGCAAAGAAATTTAAGCAACCTCCTGGCTGAGCAGCTAAAGCAAATAGGGGTAAAAGAGGTAACTGTTAATGAGTATGGATATGTTTATGCAACCATTCCTTCCAATAGTTCTAAAGACCTTCCTGTGCTTTGTTTTTGTGCCCATATTGACACTGCTCCGGATTGTTCCGGAACCTATGTTAAGCCCATCCTGCATAAAAATTATCAGGGTCAATCCATCGTTTTGCCTGATGATATAAGTATCGTGCTTGATCCTGAAAAAATGCCCTACTTAAAACAACATATAGGGAAAGATATTATTACCGCAAGTGGAACTACTTTATTGGGAGCAGATGATAAAGCCGGTGTAGCCATCATTATGACTTTTGCGGAAATATTATGTAGCGATGATTCCATTCTGCATGGTGAAATTAAAATATTGTTTACGCCTGATGAAGAAGTGGGTAGGGGAACCAATCACTTGGATATGAAATTACTGGGAGCAGATTTTGCCTATACACTTGATGGGGGAGAACTATGCACATTTGAAGATGAAACTTTCAGTGCCAATGGGTTTGCCGTTCATATAGAGGGCATTATTGCCCATCCCGGATATGCAAAAGGGAAAATGGTCAATTCCATTAAACTGGCTTCAGATATCATAGCTGCATTACCAAAGGACAGATTGGCCCCTGAGGTTACAGATAAAAAGCAGGGATTTGTACATCCTGTTCAAATTGAAGGGACTGTTGAAAAAGCAAGAATTGATTTTATAATCAGAGATTTTGATACCCGTCAACTCTTGGAACATCAAGCTGAAATTGTCCGGATTGCCCAAGGGATTGCAAAAAATTTTCAGGGAGTGAATATTCATTTTACAGAAGAAGAGCAATACCGTAATATGAAGGAAGTAATTGACAAGTATCCTTTTATTACTGAATTTGCAAAAGAAGCCTATAGCCGCGCGCAGTTGCCTTTTGTAAAAGAGCCGATTCGTGGGGGAACCGATGGAAGTCGTTTGAGTTTCATGGGGCTGCCTTGCCCCAATATTTTTACAGGCATGCAGGCAATTCACAGCAAAAAGGAGTGGGTAGGGGTACATGATATGGAAAAAGCAGTTGAAGTGTTGGTGCACCTAGTTCAAGTGTGGGAAGAAAAGGGCATGAATCTGCATAAATAGCCCCTATCTTTATTAAAATTTTATTCTATGCAATTTTTAATGAATTACTGGTGGCTACTGTTGACAATCATTATTGTATTTACTGGTCTGGTTACAGTAAATCAGGGCACAATTGCGGTTATTACCATGTTTGGAAAATATCGCAGAATACTGATGCCTGGGTTAAATTTTAAAATTCCTCTTTTAGAACAGGTATATAAAACAGTAAGTATTCAAAACCGTTCTGTAGAACTGGAGTTTCAGGCCGTTACGGTAGACCAGGCCAACGTATATTTCAAAAGTATGCTGCTCTATTCAGTGATTAATCAGGATGAGCAAACCATTAAAAATGTAGCTTTTAAATTCATATCTGAAAAAGACCTGATGCAGGCATTAATCAGAACCGTTGAAGGCTCAATTCGCGCATTTGTTGCAACCAAAAGACAGGCTGAAATTTTGTTGTTGAGAAGAGAGATTGTGGAAGATGTAAAGCAACAGATTGATAAGTCATTAGAAGAATGGGGTTATCATTTGCAAGACCTGCAGATCAATGATATTACTTTTGACCAAGTGATTATGGAGAGTATGAGCAGGGTAGTGGCCAGCAATAATTTGAAGGCTGCAGCAGAAAATGAAGGCCAGGCTTTATTGATAACAAAAACCAAAGGCGCGGAAGCAGAGGGTAATGCTATAAAAATTGCCGCTGAAGCTGAAAGGGAAGCAGCCCGGTTAAGGGGGATGGGAGTTGCCTTATTCAGACAGGAGGTTGCTAAAGGTATGAGTCAGGCGGCAGAAGAAATGAAGCAGGCCAATCTGGATACCAATGTGATTTTATTCAGCATGTGGACGGAAGCCATTAAAAACTTTGCTGAAATTGGCAAGGGGAATGTGATATTTCTGGATGGTAGTCCGGAAGGTATGCAGGACAATATGAGGCAAATTATGGCAATGATGAAGATGAAGGAAACTAAATAGCACAAATTAAATAAACATAGATGTGTAAAAGCTTTCCTAATTAACATTATGGAACATTATTTATACACGATTCATTGTTCTTTTGCAGAACCTTTTAGATTCGCATTTTAAACCTTTTTCATGTTTTACTTATTACAGACTGATACTGCTCAAAATATTGCTAGTGCAGCGGTTGCTACGGCCGAAAAAGTTTCCCTGTGGACTTTGCTTGACAAGGGGGGCTGGATTATGTATCCTTTGTACCTTTTGCTGATACTGGCTATTTATGTGTTTACTGAAAGATTGTTGGCCATTAGAAGGGCAGGGATGATTGACCCACAGTTCATGGTGATTGTAAGAGATCATATTCTTTCAGGCAATGTGCAAGCTGCCAAAACCTATGCCCGTTCTCATCAGAATCCGGTGGCTAAAATGATTGATAAAGGATTGCAAAGAATCGGGAAGCCCATTGATGCCATTGAGAAAAGTATGGAGAATGTGGGTAAGCTGGAAATGTACAATATGGAAAAGAATCTGAACATATTGTCGTTGATTGCCGGCATAGCACCCATGTTTGGGTTCCTTGGAACTATTATTGGGATGGTTCAGTTGTTTTATGGAATTGCCTCAACAGGAGAATATACATTGAATACCATCGCCGGTGGTATATATACCAAAATGATAACTTCTGCAACTGGTTTGATTATTGGCTTAATTGCTTATGTAGGACACAATTTTCTGAGCACGCAAATAGACAAAACAGCCAATAAAATGGAAGCTGCCAGTGCAGACTTCATGGACATTTTACAGGAGCCAACCAGATAATATGAACATCCGTAAAAGATATAAGTCAAGTCCGGAAATGCACACGGGTGCATTGAATGATATATTGTTTATTTTATTGTTGTTTTTCCTGATTGTATCTACACTGGCGAATCCTAATGTGATAAAAGTAGCGAATCCCAAAGCTAAGTCTGATACCAAGGCCAAGCAAACTGTAGTTATTAGTGTAGACAAAAATCAGCAGCTATTTATAGGAGCTGAACCAGTAGCAGTTGAAACCCTTGAATCCAAATTACAGGAGTATTTGTCTAAGGAAAATGAAAAGCCAACCGTGGTAATAAATGGCGATAGTACTTCACATTTAGGTACTTCCATTAAAGTAATGCAGATTATTAAGAAATTGGGTGCAACTCCCGTAATGGCAGTAGATCAGAATTAGTTGGTTGTTTATCACAACTGATATGCTGAAATCATTCTCTCTTTGCCCTGCATGTCTTTTTGTAAAGAAACGGCATAGGATGTTTCAAAAACAGCTTTCGTTTCTTTGCCCAGCTGTTCATTGATCTCTACAAAAATAGCTCCGGGTTTATTCAAGAATTTTTTGCTGAATTCTGCTATTGCTTGGTAAAAAATAAGTGGATCATTATCTGTTACGAATAAAGCAGTATGGGGTTCATAGGCAAGCACATTGGTGTGCATGTTGCTGGCTTCTGTTTGTTTGATATAAGGTGGATTGCTGATAATAATATCAAAATGTCCAAGGGATGACCAGTGGGTGCTGTCTAAGAAATCTAATTTTCTAAAACCAATCCGGAGATTGTTTTGTTCTGCATTTTCTTTTGCGATGCATAGGGCTTCTTCGCTGATATCAATTGCGGTGATTATTGCCTTAGGAATGCGGGAAGCTATGGCAAGCGATATACAACCAGAACCTGTTCCTACTTCCAGAATACGTGGTTGGTCTGCTGGTAAGGATGGCAGGTATTCAATTAGCATTTCTACCAGCTCTTCTGTTTCAGGCCTCGGAATTAAAGTATGTTGATTTACTTTCAGCTCAAGTCCGTGAAACCAGGTTTTACCCATAATATATTGAATGGGTTCGCCTTTTTGTAAGCGAAGAATAGCGGCATTAAAAGGCTCCGTCAAATTTTCAGGCCAAAGCCTGTCTTTTTCAAGAAACTGATTCATCTTGCTCAGTCCGGTAAAATGCTCAATAAGTAAAACAGCAATATTGCCTGCCTCTCTTTCCTCATAAACCGATTGAATGGTCTGAATAATATGCTGTTTTGCCCTCTGAATAGTCATGCTGCAAAGTAACCATCATTTGATTATTTTTACAGGCTAATGTTGATTTCCCACGAAATATTCATGCAACGATGTCTAGACCTGGCCCTTAAAGGGATGGGTAAAGTTGCTCCCAATCCAATGGTAGGGGCCGTGCTGGTGCATGATAACCGCATCATTGGAGAGGGCTGTCATGAAAAATATGGGAAGGCGCATGCGGAAGTAAATTGTATTAATAGTGTTGCTGAATCAGATCAGCACCTAATTTCAGCCTCCACATTATATGTGAGCCTTGAGCCTTGTTCTCATTTCGGAAAAACACCACCCTGTACCAACCTGATTTTAGCTAACAAAATACCGAAAGTTGTTATCGGAAGTAGGGATCCTTTTAAGGAAGTAAATGGGAAGGGGATTTCTATATTACGGGAAAATGGTGTGGAAGTAATTTGTCCTGTGCTAGAGAAAGAAGCCAATTGGTTGAATCGACGGTTCTTTCTTTTCCATAGGGAAATGCGTCCTTATATCATCCTTAAATGGGCTGAATCAGCCAACGGCTGGATAGGCCGAAAAGATGCAGAAATTACAGTCAGTAATTCGTTTAGTCAGAAACTGGTGCATCTTTGGAGAATGGAAGAGTCTGCTATACTGGTAGGAACACGGACAGCATTAACAGATAATCCAAGGTTGAATAATCGTTTTTTCCCTGGTCCTAGTCCAGTTAGAATGGTGATTGACCGAAAGTTGATTTTCCCCAAGCACCTTAATTTATTGAGCGATGGTGAGCCAACAATTGTTTTTAATGAATTAGTTTCTACTCAGGATGGAGCCATACAATATATTCAATTAACAAAAGGCCATAACTGGATATCTGATATACTCCATTACGCTTATCAGCACCAGATTCAAAGTATTTTAGTGGAGGGCGGAGCATCCCTGTTGCAAAGCTTTCTGGATGCAGATTGCTGGGACGAAATCAGGGTAATAAAAAGTGCAAATGCTATTGATCTGCCCAGTAATATTGGTGTAAAAGCTCCTGACCTAAGAGATGTTCTTCCAGATTCAATAGAATCAATTGGAGAAGATTCAATATGCTATTTTAAAAGGAAAAATCTATGATGTTTTTAATCGGAAGTATTGTTTTAACAAGCTATCTTTTACTCTCTTTCAAAGTGTGCGGAAGATTGAATATACCTGTTTTCCCTGCTATTGTTTTTAATTACATCACTTGTGTAATTACTGGTTCTGTAGTTAACGGATCCTTTCCCATTCATGCTGATTCTTTGGGTCAACCCTGGTTTCAATGGGCCATAGTAATGGGTACCCTTTTTATTACCAGTTTTAATTTAATTGGAATTACCGCTCAGAAAATTGGTGTATCGGTAGCATCTGTAGCGAACAAATTATCTTTGGTTATTCCTGTAATGTTATCGGTGGCATTGTATAGCGAAAAAGTTGTGGGTTGGGAAATTGTTGGAATTGTACTTGCGATGTTAGCGGTTGTATTTACCTGTTATCCGCAGTCTGGAGAAAGCAATGGAAATTCCAATTTATCCTTATTGGTTAAAATTGGCTTACCGGTATTGGTTTTTATCGGCAGTGGTTTTCTGGATGCACTTATCAATCATGTTCAGCAATTATATGTAACTAAGGAAACCAATAATGCTTTTTTAATTGCTGGTTTCTTGTCTGCGGCAACTATTGGCTTTGTGGTATTGATGTATCAGTATAAAACCCGGAAACTAATCTTTCATAGGAACCAGATACTTGCAGGAATCTGCATTGGAATACCCAATTATTTTTCTATCTGGTGTCTGGTTCATTTTCTGCAGGACAGTCCATGGGAAACCAGTGCCAGCATACCTGTTAACAATATGGGAATTGTATTATTCAGTACGCTGGTAGCAGCAATACTTTTTAAAGAAAAACTATCTGTCATCAATTGGGCAGGCATAGTTTTGTCTGCTATTGCCATTTATCTGATTGCCTTTGGCAATGCCTTATAAAAAGCGAGGGCTTACCACCAGTTCCTTGGAACCCGGTGTGTACACGTAAAATCCTTCTCCTGATTTTACACCCAGTTTTTTGGCAGTAACCATATTTACCAATAAGGGGCAGGGGGCATACTTTGGGTTTCCATATCCTTTGTACAAAACGTTCATAATGCTCAGGCAAACGTCTAGTCCAATAAAATCAGCTAGTTGCAAAGGTCCCATCGGATGTGCCATGCCTAATTTCATGATTGTATCAATGGATTCTACATCAGCAATCCCTTCGTACAGGGAATAAATGGCTTCATTAATCATGGGCATCAACACCTTGTTAGCAATAAATCCTGGATAGTCGTTTACTACTGAAGGCACTTTGTTTAATTGTTTGCTCAAGGCAACAATGGTTTCAGTTACTTCTTTATCTGTAGCGTATCCATTGATGATTTCAACCAGTTTCATCACAGGAACCGGATTCATGAAATGCATGCCGATTACTTTATTGGGGCGATTGGTGGCAGATGCAATTTTGGTGATTGAAATAGAAGATGTATTGCTTGCCAGTATTGCATTCGCAGGTGCAGCTGCATCTATTTCAGCAAATATTTTTAATTTCAATTCTTCGTTTTCAGTTGCGGCTTCCACTACTAAATCAGCTTTGCTCACACCGGTATTGATTTTTGTATCAGTAACAATATTGTTAAGGGTTTCTTCTTTTTCGGCATCCGTGATAGTGCCCTTGCTAATCATTCTGTCCAGATTCTTACCAATGGTTTGTAGGGATTTATCCAATTGTGCCTGCTGAACATCTACCAGCACCACTTTAAATCCTTTTTGTGCAAATACATGTGCAATTCCATTTCCCATGGTTCCTGCACCAATTACAGTTACATTAAATACAGACATTGGTAATTATTTTTTTCGTTTGAAATCTCCTCTTTTCCAGGAAGTAATAAAATCTGCCCAAGCGGCCGGATTCATGATATTCATAGGAGGTATTTGACCGGCATAATAATATTTATTTGTTTGCTGTCTTAGTTGAAAATTTACTGCTTCCCTACCATCAGCCGGTAAACTGTTTAACATGATTCTGCGTGTAGCTTCGTCGGTATTTTTTCTAGCAATTTCGTACGCATCATCGGGGAATCGATTATTAAGAAAGTCTCTCTCGAATTGTTCCCGGGTAGGTCTTGGTTTCAGGATGGTTGCCGGCAGATAGGCAGTATCGCTCACCAATAATTGAATAACACTATATTGGTTGCTTTCAAGGTTATAAGGAATCTGAATGCTGTTGTTTTTAAAACCGATGCTGCTAAAGGTAATCCGATCACCTTTCATAACGGCAATTGAGAATACCCCGTCGTAGCTAGTAATGGTTCCTCTTCCCTTTCCTTCCACAATTACAGAAGCAGAAGGGATGCCTCTTAAACTATCAGCTGTCATAATAACGCCATACAATTGCACTATGGAATCTCTGTAGGGATTCGTCTGCTGTGCAACCGCCTTATTCGTCCAACCCAACCCAGTCAGTATCAAAAAAAAGGCTAATGTAATTTTATTCATATAGGCAGCACTGGTTTAAAGGGATACAAATGTACTATTTTGATTTGTTCTCCGCATTTCACAACAAAGTAAAGTGCTAGGTTGTTAACTTTGCAGCTTATCATTGATTTTAACAAAAACTTGCGTTAACCATGACAAACGAAGCGATACTACAGGCATTGAGCAATGTACAGGAACCAGATTTAGGAAAAGACCTGGTAACCTTGAACATGGTAAAAGATATTGTGATTGAAGGAGATGCTGTAAGTTTCACCATTGTGTTAACTACCCCTGCCTGTCCAATGAAAGACATGATGCGCACTGCAAGTGAAAATGCCATCAAGTTATTGGTTAATAAGCAGGCAAAAGTGACAGTTAATTTTACTGCCAACACCACTAGTACCAGAAAAGATGACCAAAAAGTGCTGGGTGGGGTTAAGAATATTATTGCTGTTGTTAGCGGTAAAGGAGGTGTTGGGAAAAGTACCATTTCTGCCAATCTTGCATTGGCGTTGTCAGAAGGCGGTGCATCTGTGGGATTGATGGATGCTGATATTTATGGACCTAGTGTTCCGATTATGTTTGGGGTTAGAGGGGCTCGCCCAATGATGAAGGAAGTAGACGGAAAGGGAATGATTGTCCCTTTGGAAAAATTTGGTATTAAGCTGATGAGTATCGGTTTACTGGTAGACGAAAAGAATGCCGTTGTTTGGAGAGGACCAATGGCAAGTTCAGCAATCAGACAATTTGTAACCGATGTAGACTGGGGCGAACTGGATTATCTGGTGATTGATATGCCACCGGGAACAGGTGATATCCACCTGACTTTGATGCAAACAGTTCCGGTAACTGGAGCGATCATTGTAACAACCCCTCAAAATGTGGCGCTGGCGGATGCTAAAAAAGGTATTGCCATGTTTGGACAGGCTCAGATTAATGTGCCTATTATTGGGCTTGTTGAGAATATGGCTTATTTCACACCTGCAGAATTACCCAATAACAAATATTATTTGTTTGGTAAAGAGGGAGGCAAAAATCTTGCGGAAGAATATGACCTTTCTTTCCTTGGCCAAATACCATTGGTGCAAAGTATTCGTGAGGGAGGAGACGAGGGCATACCAGCAATGGTGGGATCAGATGAAGTTACCAAAAATGCTTTCCGCAATTTTACTGCTCAGTCCGTTCGAAATATTGCATTGCGTAATGCAAATTTACCACAGACAGCCCTTATTGAAGTGGTGTAAATGAAAACCCTGCTTTCCATATTTTTTTGCTTATGCATAAATCTATTATCGGGGCAAAATTTGGATAGTACAAATAAAGCTGAAAACAGTAAAAGGACAGATCAACGTCAATCAAGGCCAATTGAGTTGAATGGATATGCAGAAATGTATTACCATCAAAATGCTAATGGCCCTGCCGTTGGAAATGCAATGGCCTTTGCTTATAACCATGGTATCAACAAAAAACCTGCGGTCAATCTCTTGTTTATTAAAGCAAGCCTCAATAAGGAACGATTCAGAGCCAATCTAGCACTGGCGACCGGGAGTTACATGCAGGCAAATTATGCAAATGAAAAAGGTTTTTCTAAGCATATATTGGAATCCAACTTTGGTTGGAAACTAAGTGCTCGCAAAAACTGGTGGCTGGATATAGGTGTATTTAGTTCTCATATAGGTTTTGAAAGTGCAATTGGCAAAGATTGCTGGACACTCAGCAGAAGTTTAGCAGCCGACAATTCACCTTATTTTGAGACTGGAGTTAAGACAACCTATATCAGCTCAAATAATCAATGGCTGTTTAGTGGCTTGATATTAACCGGATGGCAAACCATTAATATTCCTGCAGTGACAAAAGCACCTTCTTTTGGACATCAGATTCAATACAGACCTGATAGTAAATGGGTCCTTAATTCAAGTTCTTTCATTGGCGAGGGACGTTTCTTTCATAATTTATATGCACAATATCAAGTGAATAATCAGCTGGGAATCACGGCTGGATTCGATATTGGCTTTCAAAAAATTGCCGGCTTAAACAATTCGCAGTCATGGCAAACTCCAGTAATGATGGTTCAGTATATTTTTAATGAGCAATTTAAAATGGCTGTAAGAGCAGAATCATTTAAGGATCCATTTGGAATCATTGTTTTTACAGGAACGCCTAATCAGTTTATCGTACATGGATTTTCTGTAAATGCAGATTATAATATTTCAAAGAATTTACTATGGCGGCTTGAACTCAAGCAATTAAACAGTAAGGATGCCATTTTTACCAATAACAATCGTATGATATCATCCAATTTGTTTTCTGCTATTACTGCTCTGGTTTTCAGTTTCTGATTTTTCAAATTAATGGTACATTGCAGGTACAATGTATAAGACTTCTTATTTTTCATCTGCCAGTAATGACGAAGTGATCGCATTTATGAAAGAGAATGCTTTTGCAACCATATGTGGTATAGGAAAGGATGGATTTCCTGTAGCCACTCAGATTCCTCTTTTGCTGGAAATCAGGGATGCTAAAATATATTTACAAGGTCATATCATGCGTAAGCAAAATCACACTGTGGCTTTTGAAAATCATCAGCAGGTACTGGTCCTTTTTCAGGGACCACATGCATATATTAGTGCGAAGCATTATACTCCGCAGAATACAGCAAGTACCTGGAATTATTCTACCGTTCAGGTCAAGGGCATTATTTCTTTTTTAGACGAGGCGGCTTTATTCCAGCATCTGAGCAAGCTGACTGCCCATTTTGAAAACAATCCTTTGTCTCCATCATTGGTGCAACATATGCAAGATGCCTATATTCAATCTAATATGATGGCTATTGAAGCCATTGAGATTGAAGTGCAATCTTTGGAACATATATTTAAGTGGAGTCAAAATAAGCCGGCTGAAACGCAGGACGCCATTTTGCAAACCTTGCAGCAGGGGTCATTGCATCAGCAATTAGCAGCAGAAGAAATGAAGATTCGATTAAAGAAAAAATAAACGCATCATGATCCAAAACTTACACTACCGATATTTATTTCTCTTCTTTTTTTCTATTATTTTAATGGATGCTTGTACTCCTATCAAACAAAATAAAATGAATCGTAATTACTCATTTGATTGGCAAGGACATAGAGGAGCGAGGGGGCTGGTTCCAGAAAATAGCATACCCGCCATGTACAAAGCCATTGATCTGGGTGCAACTACGCTGGAAATGGATGTGGTTATTACTAAAGACAAACAAGTAATATTGAGTCATGAACCTTTTTTTAGTCATGAAATCACCACTAATCCCAATGGCACGGCTGTTACCATTCAGGAAGAAAAAAAACTGAATATTTTTCAGATGAGTTATGCGGCAACCCAACGCTACGATGTAGGGCTTAGAGGTAATGCGAGATTTCCTCAGCAGCACAAAATGGCCGTTAAGAAACCCCTACTTTTACAAGTGATTGATTCGGCAGATGCCTATGCTATACAACAGAAAAAAGCCTTGCCTTATTATAATATTGAAACCAAGTCGCATCCTTCTACTGACGGCGTTTTTCATCCAGACCCAAAATCCTTTGTAGATTTATTAGTGGCGGTTATTCAAAATAAAAAGATAACAGATCGAGTAACGATTCAGTCGTTTGATATCAGAACACTTCAATATTTGCACCAGCAATATCCAGACATTCCAACTGTTTTATTAATTGAAAGTGAGGACAAAAGAACCCTTCAGGATCATTTGGCAGCACTAGGATATACGCCATATGCCTATAGCCCACATTACTCTCTGGTAAATGCTGTAATGGTAGCAGAATGTAAGAAACTAAATATGCAACTGATTCCTTGGACAGTGAATAATCTAAAAGAAATGAAAAGGTTAAGGGAATTGGGTGTAAATGGAATTATTTCAGACTATCCCAATCTTTTTTACTTTCCTTAACAATCCAAATTGAATCTGCTTTCGTAGATACTGTATCATTTTTTAAAATTAAAAACTACAGTATGAAAAAGATTTTTTTTGTAATGGCTTCTGCTTTTTTTGTGAATGTTCTTTCCGCTCAGATGAGTGAAAAAACAGTTGAAGTGGGTGGTGCTCCCATGTATCCTTCCAAAAACATTGTTGAGAATGCTGTGAACTCTACAGAACATACCACGTTGGTGGCAGCAGTAAAAGCAGCCGGCTTGGTTGAAACCTTGCAAAGTGCCGGACCATTCACTGTTTTTGCCCCCACCAATAAAGCTTTCGGAAAATTACCAGCAGGTACGGTTGAGTCCCTAGTTAAACCAGAAAACAAAGCTACATTAACTAAAATCCTCACCTATCACGTTGTTGCCGGTAAGTTAGATGCCGCAGCTATTGCATCCCTAATTAGGGAAGGGAAGGGAACAGCCGAATTAAAAACTGTTTCCGGGGGCATTCTAAAAGCCAGCATGAAAGGGAAAAAGTTGATACTTACAGACGAAAAAGGAGGAGTATCAGAGGTTACTATTGCCAATGTTTACCAAAGCAATGGAGTGATTCATGTGGTAGATACAGTGGTATTGCCTTCTTAATTACCTTTGAGGTAAGTTAGCAATATGAAAAAAATTATTATTACCCTGGATGGATATTCTTCTTGTGGAAAAAGCACCCTGGCTAAGCAAATGGCCAGGGCGCTTAATTATATCTTCATAGATAGTGGTGCCATGTATCGTGCTATCACTTTATATTTTATTCAGCATGATATTGATTATACGAATGATATGGCTGTTCAGGAAGCACTAAAAAACATCAGCCTCGCTTTTGATTATAATGCAGATAAAGGATCCAGCGATATATTATTGAATGGAAAGAATGTGGAACAGGAAATTAGAGAAATGCGAGTGAGCAATCTGGTAAGTGATGTGGCTGCCAATCCTTATGTAAGAGAATTTGGCGTTGCTCAGCAACAGTTGATGGGATTACAGAAAGGGATTGTGATGGATGGAAGAGATATTGGCACCACTGTATTCCCGGAAGCTGAATTAAAAATATTTGTCACTGCCGATCCTGAAATTAGGGTAGCCAGAAGGTACTTGGAATTGTCGGCTAAGAACCCCGGTATTACCAAAGATGAGGTTCGGGCGAACCTGAATATGCGCGATCAGATAGACAGCACTAGGGAGTTCAGTCCATTAAGAAAAGCAGATGATGCAATTGTGCTTGATAATAGTCATTTAACCCGTGAAGAGCAGTTGAAAACCGCTCTTCAGTGGGCAAATGAAAAAATTAATTCAATACCTGTTCTGTAATTTTTCCGGTAGTTTTGTGCTTTAGAATTAATTTCTTGGCACCATAATGGGTAGTTTCTTCCTTTACTAAATAATGATTCTCGTCGTAAGAAACCAAGTGTGATTCTTTGGTTATTCCTGTTTTACCGCGCCAGATATCCAGTTGCACAGGTTCCCAGGCTTTGGATTTTGCACTCTTATAAGCTGCATCTAAAATGGCATTTACTACATATCCATCATAGAAAGTCTCTTTAGGTGTTGTTCCTTTTTCAAGCGCGTTGAACATATCCATGAACATATGGTTATAACCCAGTTCATTTAATTCATCCCCAACAGGAAAAAGCCAGCCGCTATTGCTTTCCGCTTTTTCTGCAATATAGTCTCCTCCTTTACCAGTAGTAAACATGTCGAATCCGGTTCTTAAAAAAGAATTGATCCAGATAGTCCCTTCAGTACCCATAACTTCATCACGTAAGTCTAATCCCCCTCTAAAAGTCCAACTTACTTCAAACTGGCCAATAGCACCGTTTTCGTATCGGACAAGACCAATGGCGTGGTCTTCAGCCTCAATTGGTTTCACCTGTGTATCGGCCCAGCACATTACTTCAACTGGCTTAATGTCTTTGCCAATATAACTTCTGGTGATTTCAACACAATGGCAGCCCAGATCTAGTATACAGCCTCCACCAGCTTGTTCAATATCCCAGAACCATTCGCTGTGCGGGCCAGGATGAGTTTCACGACTTTTTGCCCAAAGGACTCTTCCCAAAGCGCCTTCGTGAACACTCTGACTGGCTTTGATAAATTTGGGTGTGTATACCAGGTCCTCCAGGTATCCGTTAAAAATTCCCGCAGCTTCTACCGCTTCCAGCATGCGCTTTGCTTCTGCAGCATTTCTTCCCAATGGTTTGGTGGTCATTACCGCTTTTTTATGCTTACAACAAAGCATCACCGCTTCTTCGTGTAAATGATTGGGCAATGAAATACAAACTATGTCAACATCTTCTCTGGCAATAGCATCTTCCATTACCGTAGTATAATGATGACACTGATAATCTTCCGCAAACTTTTTTGCGCTCTCTTCTCTTCTGGAATAGATACTTACAATTTTATCCTTGCTTCTGTAACCCTGCAGGGAATCTGCATAAAAACGGCCAATGAAGCCGGAACCTAACATGGCAATGCGTTGCATGAAAATTTATTTGAGTGAAATAATTAATTGGCAGTTACTGTTTTTTTCTCTTTAAAGAAAATGATGAACAAAACTAATACGGCAGCAGCAATATAAGCAGGCACCATCCAGATACTCATCCAGTTGTGGCCTTCACCTACTTTAGCTCCTTCTACCACAAAACCAGAGTAGCCGGTACCAATCACCATGCCTAATCCGTAAGTAGCAAAAGTAAACAGACCCTGAGCGGCATTTTTGATTTTCTCGCCTGCTTTTTTCTCAGTGTACATATAGCCAGTAACAAAGAAAAAGTCGTAGCAAATTCCGTGTAATACAATACCTGCATACAACATCCAGGAAGCATCACCCACATTGCCATAGGCAAAACAAACATAGCGAAGCACCCATGCCAGCATACCAAAAATCAGCATATTCTTTACGCCAATTCTGTTGAATAGTAATGGAATGGCCAGAATGAATACTGCTTCAGAAACCTGTCCCAGCGTCATTTTGGAGGCTGCATTCGGGAAACCTAATTCATTAAGGAATGGATTGGCAAAGCCGTAGTAGAATGAAAGTGGAATACAAATCAGGATGGCAGCAATAAAGAATACCAAATAAGATTTGTCTTTGAATAATACGAATGCTTCCGTACCCAAGGCAGAAGACGCATCTGCTGTCTGCGCTTTTGGAGGAGTGTTGGGTAAAACAAAACTCAACAGTCCCAATCCCCCTGACACTGCAGCTGCAATGTAAAATGTGTCTGCTGATTTTTCAATTCCCATTTGGCCAATCATTACACCCGCTACAATCCAGCCAATGGTTCCAAATACCCGGATCCAAGGAAACTGTTTGCCGGGATCAGTCATTTGTGAAAAGGCAACACTATTGCTTAAAGCAATGGTGGGCATATACACCAGTGAATAACATAGAATTGTCCAGTAAAAAATATTATTGTCTGTAATTTTGGTTGCCATAAACAACAGACCTGCGCCTAAAATGTGAAGGACCCCCATGATTTTTTGAGCCGCAAAAAAGCGGTCGGCAATTAAGCCCACAAAGAAAGGAGAAATCATGGTGGCGATTGCCAGTGCACCATAGGTGGCCCCGATTTGAATACCGGTTGCTTGTAAGGGTGGCTCACTCATATAAGTACCCATGGTAACATACCAGGCACTCCATATAAAATACTGAAGAAACATCATCAAGGATAACTTGATTCCTGTAGTTAAATTCATATAGCAAATTTTGAATGGACAATATAATTATAATTTGGGATTCCTGACGGGTAGAACATCGCTTGCTTTTGATAAAATTGTAATATCTTAAAGTGATGAAACCCAAAATTCTCCTTGTTATTAAAGTATTGATTGTCCCTACGCTTTATGCCGTCATTCTTCGTTTGTTTTTCGGAGTAAAAGATTGGGAAAGCCTTTTTTCGGTCATGTCCCTTTCTTTTTTATTATTACTGCCATTTATTGTGGGCACGCTCTCTGTTTATTTTTCTGATGATGTAAAGGCGGAGAGTACACTTTATAAAATATTTATACCCTGGATTCCTGTTTTTCTTTTTTTGATTATTACGTTGATATTGGCTTGGGAAGGATGGGCCTGTTGGCTAATGGTCTTGCCTTTATTTCTGGTTGCAGCTTCTTTAGGTGGTATTTTCGGGGGATATTTAAAATCGAGGAAAAAACAGTCAAAGATGCACATTTCATTATTGCTGCTTTTCCCATTTTTTTTGTCTCCCCTTGAACAATCCATCGGGTCCATCCCAGGAACCTATCGGGCCTATACCTATATAGACATTGAATCTTGTCCAGAAAAAATATGGGAAAATGTTACTAGGGTAAAGGGGATTACAACTGCTCAGGATAAAGGTTGGCTCACTAAATTACTGGGCTTCCCTAGGCCTGTAAAGGCGGAATTGAATTATGAAGGAGTAGGGGCTTACAGGAAAGCCGAATTTACGAATGGCCTTTTGTTCCATGAAACCGTTACTGAATATGAACATCAAAAGAAAATGGTATTTACCATTAGGGCAAATCCCCATGAAATACCTTCTACTACGCTAGATCAGCATGTGGTAGTTGGTGGACAATTTTTTGATGTATTAAATGGATCCTATGAATTGGAAAAACTGAAGAAAGGAAAATATCGTTTGCATCTGTACAGTTTTTTCAAAATGAATACTACTTTTAATTTTTATGCAAGTTGGTGGGCCAGATGGATTATGCAGGATATACAGAATAATATTCTGCAAGTTGAAAAACAAAGAGCAGAGCAAGTTAATTAATAAGTGAAAATGTTTCAAGGTAGGTCATTGGTAATTGGTACCATGCATCATAAAGAGCAGGTAATTGCACCGGTAATAGCATCTGCCATTGGAGTCAATTGCTATACTCCATCAGCGTTTAATACCGATATTTTAGGTACGTTTTCTGGTGAAATAGAAAGAAAGCTAGATCCTGTTGAAACGGTAAAACAGAAATGCCTGAAGGCAATGGATTCCATGGGTTTTGATCTAGGTATTGCCAGTGAGGGTTCTTTTGGTCCTCATCCTACTATTCCATTTTTTCAGGCAGACGATGAATGGTTGATTTTTATTGATCGAAAGAATAATCTTGAAATATTGGTGAGAGAACTGTCTTTTGAAACCAATTACCAAGGTAGGGAAGTAGTGGCCGGTATTGAATTGGACAATTTTTTGGATAGGGTAAAATTTCCGCAACATGCAGTAATGGTCAGGTCTTTAGAACCCCCTTTTGAATGGATAAAAGGAATTCAGAGTCGCGAGGATCTAAATAAGGCCATGCTTAAATTAAATATATCGAATGGTCCATTCTGGATTGAAACAGACATGCGAGCAATGCACAATCCAACTCGTATGGCTGTTATTGAAAAAGCTGCTCAGAAATTAACCAAAGCAATTTTGTCAACCTGCCCTTCCTGTGCTAAACCCGGCTTTGTGGTTGTTTCGGATCGGCAGGGATTGCCCTGCGAACTTTGTGGATTTCCAACTCAATCGGTAATCGCGCATATCTATGGCTGTAAATCCTGCCATTTTAAAAAGGAAGTTAGCTTTCCATTTGGGAAGAAAAATGAGGATCCCATGTACTGTCAGCGATGTAACCCCTGATTTACCTTCGGTTTTTATTGATATTTTTAAATTATGAACTGGATTATACTAATCATTGCAGGTTTGTTTGAAGTTACTTTTGCTTTTTGTTTAGGTAAGGCAAAAGTTACCACAGGGGTAGCAATGTATAGCTGGTATGCTGGATTTTTAATTGCGCTAACCATGAGTATGTTGCTCTTGATTAAAGCCACCCAAACATTGCCAATTGGTACAGCTTATGCTGTCTGGACGGGAATTGGGGCTGTAGGGACAGTTATAGTAGGAATTGTTGTGTTTCATGAACCTGCCAGTTTCTGGAGACTATTTTTTATTGCAACCCTGATTGGGTCAATTTTGGGTTTGAAATATATAAGCAACACTTAATACTACATTTTTCAAATAAAGTCAGTTTTTTAAAAAAAATAACAATTTAATAATCTTTCAGGGAAGATATATGTAACATTGCCGAAATTTTCCTGATGCGCCTGTTTGCATGTATCATTTTCTTATTGCCTTTTTTCGCAACCGCTCAAACCATTGAGAAGACCAAAGAACTGCCGAAATCAGCAAAATGGTATGAATCAATTTCCATAAGGGGCTATAGTCAGATTCGATATAATAGACTTTTGGAAACCAATTCAAATCTTAATTGTGAGCAGTGTGACAGATCATGGGGCGAAAATGGTGGTTTTTTCATGAGGAGAATGAGGGTCATTTTCTTTGGTCAAATAGGACCCAAAGTGTATTTCTATGTACAACCCGATTTCGCAAGTAGTCCCGCTTCAGACAGGTTGCATTTTGGACAGATTAGAGATGCTTATTTTGACATTGGACTAGATGACGATAATGAATTCAGATTGCGAATTGGACAAAGTAAAGTTCCTTATGGATTTGAGAATATGCAATCTAGTCAGAACAGAATTCCTTTAGACCGTAATGATGCTTTAAACAGTGCTGTTGCTAATGAGCGTGATATTGGTGTATTCTTTTATTGGGCGCCTAAAGAAAAACGAAAGTTGTTTTCTAGTTTAGTAAGTGAAGGACTTAAAGGGAGCGGAGATTATGGAATGTTTGCCTTTGGGCTTTACAATGGCCAGACGGCCAATAGTCCCGAATTGAATAACAAGCTGCATGCTGTAACCAGGTTTTCGTACCCTATGTTACTTGGAAAACAGATTCTGGAAATGGGAATACAAGCCTACAAAGGCCAGTTTGTTATTCCCAGATCTAATTTGTCGGCTGGAGTAAAATACAAGCCTGATTTAAATTATACAGATGAGAGGCTTGCTGCAAGTGTTATTCTTTATCCAAAGCCATTTGGAATTCAGGCGGAGTATAATTTGGGAAGAGGACCTGCTTTCAACAAGCAGACCGATTCAATTGAAGTACAATCATTAAATGGAGGATATATTACGCTTAGTTATTTGAAAAAATTTTCAAAACAAACCCTGATTCCTTTTCTGCGATTTCAGCAGTACAATGGGGGAAAAAAACATGAAAGAGATGCCAGAGCGTATAATGTGCGCGAATTGGAAATTGGTGCAGAATGGCAGATAAATAAAAATTTTGAGCTCGTAGTTAATTACACTTTATCAAATAGGCGTTATGAAGATTATGTGCTGCAAAATAATCTCCAAAAAGGAAATTTGTTAAGGATTCAGGCGCAGGTTAATTTTTAGTATATTGTATACTAAAAAACTCTTTGAAAAAACAAGTTAGATATCAATTTAAATGGAAATTATTGGTTTGGCTAAATGCCATCTGGTTTTTTCTTGGGTTACTTGTTTTTAACTGGGAACCTGTCTTTATTATTTTAGCTTATGTGTTTGAAACAATCATAATTGGGTTGATTGCTTTAGCTAAAATGCTCCTGATTCTCTTATTAAGTGATGCACAGAAAAAAGAGACACAGCAATTATTGCTGAAACAAAAGAGCACTCTTCATTCAAAAGATGATTTACCCGTGAATCATAAAAAGTGGATGCTTGGATTGTTTGGCTTTTTTACAATGGCAATGTTTGGGGTTGTTTATTTCCTCTTTATCCAAGGGCAAGCTGTATTTATTTTTAGTATGTTGTCGCGCCATGATGCACATTTTCTAGATGGTCCTTCTGCAGTTGGTAAAAATTTTAATTATATTTTTCTACAAAAAGATTTTGTAGCAGCATTTTCGGGAATTATTGTCTGGCATACAGCTGACTTTGTTAAGCAATTTCTGCTTAATCAATCGTATAAATCTCAAACAATTACTCCTGTATTCGTTCAGCCTTGGATGAGGATTTTTGTGCAACAATTAATGGTTATATTAGGCGGAGTTTTATTTTTTGTGTTTAATAATAGCTTTTTGATAGTTGGATTATTATTGATTCTGCTTAAAACTTTGGCAGATTCAACCATAATTCACACACCTAATCTAGTTTCCAATAATGAAAAAGAAAACTGATTTTCCCGTTTTGGTTTACCAGAATCATCGAAAGCAAACTCTCAATGCGGTTGCTATACTTTGTTTAGGTCTTTCTTTTTTTGTTTTCTACATGATTTTCCATGATTGGGAAGGATTTTTTATAGAATATAGTGAGAAATTGTATGGATATTTCGCATTAGCTTTTTTCCTATTTGCAGGCAATATTATGTTGCTTACAATGGTCTGGTTAAGCGGGAGATATGTTTTGTTGATAAAACAAATTAATCAAAATGAGCTTTTGATTACAACTTGGTCGATTATTGGATTTCAAAAATCTATTGTTGAGGAGGTACAGTTGATAAAAAGTGCATCGTTTATTCGTGGAGGTGCTTATTTTTCTGGGGTGCCTAAAGTGAATGCACCTTGGTTAAAATTGAAGACCAAGGAAAATAAAATACTAGTTGTTGATATGCAAGGTGATTTTGCAAATTGGCATTTTTAATGGCTGTTAACTTAATGCTATTAGTTAATGAAAATATTCAATTAATTTATGAAATGCTTGAATTCTGATGAACTTCAAATACAAATGAGTCTCTTAAATCCTTCTTGGGAATTAAAAGCAAATACAATAGTCAGTAAATTTTTGTTCAAAGATTTTAAAAATGCATTTTCTTTTATGACTGCTGTAGCAGCCATTGCAGAGAAATTAAATCATCATCCAGATTGGAGCAATAATTACAATGCTGTTATTATAAAACTAAACACTCATGATTTGGGTTGTTTAACAGAGTTGGATTTTATATTTGCCCGTGAGATAGATCTTCTGAATTAAATATATTGCAGATTATGACTACAATCATCATTATTAGTTTGTGTGTTCTTTTATTAATGGCATATCTGTTTGACCTAAGTGCGTCTAAAACAAAAGTGCCATCTGTTATTTTGTTGCTGTTGTCCGGTTGGCTGGTTAAGCAAATATTGAATACAGTTGAAATTACCATGCCCAATTTTGCTCCATTATTACCTGTACTGGGTACAGTTGGTTTAATTATGATTGTTCTGGAAGGAGCACTTGAATTAGAGTTAAATAAGTCAAAGTTTAACTTAGTAAAGAAATCTGTTTTGGTGGCATTCATCCCGATGATTGCTCTTTCTTTTTTCCTGGCATTTCTTTTTTATTATTTCCAGGGAGTAAATTTTAAAGATGCGTTTATTAATGCAGTCCCTTTTTGTGTAATAAGTAGTGCAATTGCAATTCCTAGTGTTAGTTCACTAAATAATTATAAAAAGGAATTCGTTATTTATGAAAGTAGTATGTCTGACATACTTGGGGTGGTATTATTTAATTTTGTTGCATTTAATGCTGTAATTGATTTTAGCGCAGTTTCAACTTTTTTTATTCAAATAGTAATTGTACTAGTTGCATCTTTTGTTTGCACTATATTTCTGGCTTTTCTACTTAATAGAATAGAACACCATGTTAAGTTTGTCCCAATTATTATTTTAATTATTTTAATCTACGCAATTTCAAAAATTTATCATTTACCAGGTTTGATATTTATTATGTTATTTGGTTTATTTATTGGTAATCTTGATGAACTCAGAAGATTTGCCTGGATTGATAAATTTAAGCCTGATGAGCTTAATAAGGAAGTTCATAAGTTCAAAGAAATTATTGCTGAATTTGCCTTTATTGTTCGAGCCCTGTTTTTTTTATTATTCGGTTTCTTAATTAATACTGCAGATATTTTGAGCACGGAGAGTTTAGGTTGGGCATTTGTGATAGTACTGTCTATAATAGTATTTAGGGTTTTGTCTCTTAAACTTTTTAAAGTGCCATTAAAGCCTTTGCTTTTTATAGCTCCCAGGGGGCTTATTACCATTCTTTTGTTTTTATCTATCTTACCAGAGAATTCTATAGGATTAGTAGACAATGCATTGATCATTCAGGTTATTATAATTTCGGCATTGGTGATGATGTTTGGAATGATGACTTCCCGAACTAAATGATATTCAGTTTATTATATTCTTTTCATATCATTAAGAAATTTGGTGTTACTTTTACACTCATTACTATGAGTAAGAGGCAAGACATTGTGACTTTTTTTCAATTTATTTCTAGTCGCCTGCGTTTGTATATCTGCAGAATGCCTATTACTATTTTATTTCTTGTTTTTAGTTTTTCTTCTTTTTTTCCAGCGTATGCAAATGCCTCTTTAGACAATGGACGTCATTCTGCAATTATTAAACCTCAGGCTTCTTCACAAACTAGTCTAAATGTAATCACCGAAGCTGAGTCAGTTGAAGAAGACAAGGCGGATTATATCAGTTACAATTATACCTCTTTATTTCTTTTTCTAAATGTTGAGGCTGATTATTCTAATAATCTTGCCAAGCGATTACTTGCCCTAAGTAATGATTTAAATAGAAGACCGAAGCTGCATTTTTTTATATTGTACCATTGTTGGAAGAACCATCTTAGTTAATCTCTTTTTTTATTGGGCAGTATTTCTGCCTATCTATTTATTTTTTGGATTAACTAAAATTTCGTTAATGAAACGTTTTATATATGCTACCCTTGTGATTGGTGTAGCGCTCATCAGTGCATGTAATGCTAAGGAAGAGCCAAAGAAAGAATCAACCGTTTTTCAGGTTACCAGTCCATTGCAAACTGATACGCTGGTCTTAAAAGAATATGTTGCTCAAATTCAATCTATTAATCATATTGAACTAAGATCACAGGAACGTGGATATCTGCAGAAAATATTTGTGGATGAGGGCCAATTTGTGAAAAAGGGACAAATGATGTTTAAGATTATGCCTACGTTATTTCAGGCTGAAATGCAAAAAGCCAAAGCGGAACTAAATTTTGCTGAAATTGAATATAACAATACCAAGAGTCTTGCAGACAATAATATAGTTTCTCCCAATGAACTGGCATTATCAAAAGCAAAATTGAATAAAGCAAAAGCAGAGTTGGCACTTGCTCAAACCCATCTTGATTTTACAGAAATTAAAGCTCCATTTGATGGTATAATGGACCGTTTTCATACCCGGTTAGGAAGTTTAATTGATGAAGGGGAATTATTGACCACCCTCTCTGATAACAGTAAAATGTGGGGTTATTTTAATGTGCCAGAAGCTGAATATCTGAACTATATTCAAAAAGCAAAGTCTTCCGGTGCAGTTAAACTGCAATTGCAAATGGCAAATAAAGCCATTTTTGACCAACTTGGGGTAGTTGAAACCATAGAAGCAGATTTTAATAATGAAACAGGGAATATAGCATTCAGAGCCACTTTCCCAAACCCTAAACGAATTTTACGTCATGGAGAAACAGGCAATATTTTGATGCCTGTTCCATTGAAGAATGCCATTTTAATTCCGCAAAAATCTTCATTTGAAGTATTAGATAAAAAGTACGTTTTCGTTCTTGATAAGAACAATATTATTCATTCAAAGCAAATAACAGTCGAAGCAGAAATGCCTCATTTGTATGTTGTTTCGGAAGGACTGAATAGCGGGGATAAGATTTTATTGGATGGTTTGCGAAAGGTTAAAAACGGAGATAAGATTTCTTGTGAGTTTGCAGACCCTAAGAAAGTGTTTGCTGAATTGCATGAACTACATGCAGAATAATCTTCCATTAAAAAAAAGAGACATGTTTCAACAATTTATAAAACGACCAGTGCTGGCGATTGTGATCTCGTTGGCTATCATTTTTTTGGGTGTGCTGGCAATGGTTACCAGGCCAGTATCCCAGTTTCCGGATATTGCACCTCCGCGTGTAATGGTTTTCATTGCTTATCCGGGATCGAGTGCAGATGTGTTAGTGAAATCTGCGCTAATTCCTTTGGAAAGAGCCATTAATGGAGTACAGGGAATGCAATATATTATTTCAGATGCTACTAGTGCAGGCGAAGCATCCATTCAAATTGTATTTGAGCCAGGAACAGATCCTAATGCAGCCGTTGTGAATGTAAAGACCCGGGTAGATCAGGTGATGAATAATCTGCCTCCACTTATACAAAGAGAAGGTGTTGTAATTACTCCTATTCAGCCGAGTATGCTGATGTACGTGAATTTGTATAGTAAGGATAAAAATGCGGATGAAAAGTTTTTGTACAACTATGCAAATGTTAGCGTATTGCCAGAGTTGCAAAGAATCAAGGGAATGGGGAGGGCCCAAATTTTAGGAAGCAGACAGTTTGCAATGCGTATTTGGTTGAAGCCAGATAGAATGAGAGCCTATAATATATCTACCGAAGAATTAATGGAGGCTATGAATGAACAAAGTGTGATTGGCAGACCAGGAAGATTAGGCCAAGCCTCTGGTAAAACAGCACAGTCTTTGGAGTATGTGCTTACTTATAAAGGAAGATTTAATAAGCCTGAAGAATATGAAAATATTATCGTCAAGGCAAATCCAGATGGGGAGAGTCTTAAGCTAAAGGATATTGCAGACGTTGAGTTGGGCAGTGAATTTTTTGATATCTATTCCAACAAAGATGGATATCCAGCGGCTTCTATTGTACTGAAGCAAAATTTTGGTAGTAATGCAAGCAAGGTGATTGAACAAGTTAAAGTTAAACTGGAAGAGCTGAAGAAGGATTTTCCTCCTGGCATGGAATATGAAATCAATTATGACGTTTCTAAATTTGTAAATGCCTCAATTGATAAAGTGCTACATACACTAATTGAAGCTTTTTTATTAGTGGCACTGGTAGTGTTTATTTTTTTAGGCGACTGGCGATCTACTCTTATTCCGATTCTGGCCGTTCCCGTATCTCTTGTTGGAACTTTCTTGTTCATGCAAATGTTTGGGCTAACGATTAATCTGGTTACGCTTTTTGCACTCGTTCTGGCAATTGGTATAGTAGTGGATAATGCCATTGTTGTAGTAGAAGCTGTTCATGCAAAAATGCATGAAGAACATATGACACCTTTTGCTGCAGTTAAGAAAGTATTGGGTGAAATCAGTGGAGCCATTATTGCGATTACTTTAGTAATGTCCGCGGTTTTTGTACCCGTGGCATTTATGACTGGTCCTGTAGGCATTTTCTACAGACAGTTCTCTATTACTATGGCCAGTTCTATTGTGCTGTCTGGTATTGTGGCATTAACACTTACACCTGTACTCTGTGCCATGATTTTAAAGAATACACATGGAAAGCCACCAAGCAAATCACCAATAACAATGTTTATCAATTGGTTTAATAAAAGATTTGATATTGTTACCAATCGATATACGGGATTGTTAAGATTAATTGCCAACCGACAACTGGTAACCTATGCTATTTTATTAGCTTTTTGTGGCGGAATTTTCTGGGTAAATAAAACCTTGCCCTCAGGATTTATACCCAATGAAGATCAGGGTATGATATACGCGATTATTCAGACACCCCCCGGTGCAACTTTAGAAAGAACCAATGATGTTGCACGGAAGCTTCAGAAAATAGCCGAAGAAGTAGATGGGATACAATCGGTATCTTCTTTAGCAGGGTATGAAATTCTAACTGAAGGTAGAGGCTCCAATGCAGGAACCTGTTTGATCAACCTGAAAGATTGGTCTCAGCGACATCATTCTGTTAAAGAGATTGTGGAAGAGTTAGAAGAAAAAACAAAAGACCTTGGAGCGGTTATTGAGTATTTTGAACCACCTGCAGTTCCCGGTTATGGATCTTCTGACGGGTTCTCTTTAAGAATGTTGGATAAAAATGCAACTGTTGATTACCAGGAGTTTGATAAAGTGAACAAGAATTTTATGGCTGAATTGCAAAAGCGAAAAGAACTAACGGGTCTCTTTACTTTTTTCGCTGCAAATTATCCTCAATACGAGTTGGTTATTGATAATGAACTTGCCATGCAAAAAGGTGTTTCCATTGGCAAGGCCATGGATAACCTGGATATACTTTTAGGTAGTACATATGAACAAGGCTTTATTCGTTTTGGAAACTTCTTTAAAGTATATACCCAGTCTGCTCCGGAATACAGAAAGTTGCCCAGTGATATTTTGAATTTATTTATCAAAAACGATAAAGATGAAATGGTTCCTTATTCTGCGTTCATGACGATGAAAAAGACACAGGGACCCAATGAAATCACCAGATTTAATTTGTACACATCTTCTTCTATCAAAGGGATTCCTGCAAAAGGATACACAAGTGGTGATGCTATTGATGCCATTCGTGAAGTGGCAAAGGAAACTTTACCACAAGGCTATGATATTGCATGGGAGGGTCTTTCATTTGATGAAGCTAACAGGGGTAATGAAGCACTGTATATTCTTATAGTAGTATTGATTTTCGTATATCTGTTGCTTGCTGCACAGTATGAAAGTTTAATTATTCCAATTGCGGTGATATTGTCGCTTCCTGTAGGTGTTTTCGGATCATTTATGTTATTGAAAGTAATGGGGCTGGCGAATGATATATATGCCCAAATGGGCCTAATTATGTTGGTTGGACTTCTTGGGAAAAATGCTATCCTGATTGTTGAATTTGCTGTACAGAAGCATCAGCAGGGTGCCAGTCTTTTGGAAGCTGCTATTGAGGGATCAAAAGTGCGTTTTCGTCCAATCCTAATGACTTCATTTGCATTTGTTGCCGGTTTAATCCCATTAGTAGTAGCTCATGGTCCGGGAGCGGTTGGGAACAGAACTATTGGCTCTTCTGCTTTAGGGGGTATGTTATTCGGAACCATATTTGGCGTCATTATCATTCCTGGATTGTATTATATCGTTGGTAAAATGGCTGAAGGAAAACATCTAATCAAAGATGAAGATGAAAGCCCTCTATCAGAACATTATGTGCATAGTTATAATGAGTCAAAACTCTTGCATAAGCTCAAGAAATTAGTAAAAAGAAATAAGAAAAAGCATGAAGAAAAATAATATCGAGAGCTTACTGACAGCATTGTCGGTATGGCTTTCATTAAGTGCTTGTAAATTACCTATTATAAGTATCAAAGACTCAAGAACATCTTTGCCGTCTACATTTTCCGGTATTACATCCAGTGATACGGCTTCTGCTGGCGCTATAGTCTGGAGAAAGTATTTTAATGATCCGCTTCTGATAAGTTTGATTGATACTGCTTTACAAAATAACCAGGAATTGCAAATTGTTTTACAGGAGATTGAAGTGGGCAAAAATGAAATAAAGGCAAGGAGTGGAGAGTATTTGCCTTTTGTAAATGCCGGCTTTGCTACTGGGTTTGAAAAGAGTGGACAGTACACAAGAAACGGTGCAGTTGATGAAGCATTGGAAATAAAGGAAGGACACAAATTCCCCAAACCCTTACCTGATATTTTATTGGCTGCCAATGCTAGTTGGGAACTGGATGTCTGGAAAAAATTACGAAATGCCAAGAAATCTGCTGTCTTGAGTTATCTGGCATCTGTAGAAGGCCGAAATTTCATGGTGACCCAATTGGTGGCTGAAATTGCCAGCGCATATTATGAATTGCAAACATTAGATAATTTACTTAGCATATTGAATAGTAGCATTGAAATTCAAAACAATACGCTATCAGTAATTCGTAAAGAGAAGGAAGCAGCAAAATTGACTCAATTGGCTGTAAACCGATTTGAGGCCCAGTTGTTAAATACACAAAATCTACTTTATGATATACGTCAGCAAATAGTAGAGACAGAAAATCGGATTCATTTTTTATCAGGTAATTTTCCTTCTAAAATTGAAAGAGCGGCATTGTCATCTCATCCCGTTTTACCTGAAGAGTACGCTGCTGGTATTCCCTCTCAGTTATTGCAAAATCGTCCAGATTTAAAGCAGGCGTCGCTGGAAGTAGAAGCATCCAGGCTGAATATAGCTGTGGCCAAGGCAAATTTTTATCCTTCTTTTCGCTTAACTGCTGGAATCGGTTTTCAATCTTTTAATCCAGTTTATTTAATTAGCCCGGCTTCGGTTTTGTATAATTTGGCTGGTGACATAGTGATGCCAGTAATTAATAAGAATGCCATACAGGCGGCTTATCAAAATGCAGGTGCCAAACAAATTCAGGCAGTTTATAATTATGAAAGAGCTATTTTAAAAGCACATATTGAAGTGGTTAATCAGTTAAACGGGATTGATAATTATACAAAAAGCCTTCAGACCAAAGAGAAGGAAGTGAATATTTTAAGTAACTCAATTGTCATTTCAAATAATTTATACAGAGCCGCAAGGGCTGATTATGCAGAAGTGTTACTTACGCAAAAGGAAGCCATTGAGTCTAAAATTGATTTAAATGAAATTCAGTTAAAGCAAAAATTAGCAAAGGTGAATTTATACAAGTCTTTGGGTGGTGGTTGGAATTAGGGTTTGTTTTGGTAAACACCTCCTTCTCAATGAGTTGGAGGTGTTTTTATTTCATTAATGAGTATTATGATGCTTATGAAATCGTTAATGTTTTATCTGATTATCAAAATCTTTCACAATCCAAATTTTCAGTTTACACAACCTTTTATAGAACACTTAATAATTTTATCTTCAATCTGGCTTATTTGTCTTTTGGCATTGGACTTTTTTCTATATAGGTAAAACGCTATTGTGATTGGTTAGCTTGGAAAGAAATTTCTGTTCCTTCAATACAAAGTTTACGAATGGTCGGAGGTGATGTCTGGTTATTTATGTACGCCATCTTATTCGTAACTGCTTTTATTGTTAAACGTGGTGTGGAAAAACAAACTGTATATGATTAACTGTATATTTATGCCAATTGTTGTGAATTCAGAAGAAATGATGGCAAATCGAAAATTGTAATTGAATGAATTATCTGAAAAAGTAGGTTTGACCTTGTCAAATCTTTCTGTTCTTAAAACGGGTAAAGCCAATGCCATTTGATTCATTACCCTTGAGATAGTATGGAAGTCCTTGATTGTCAGGCAGGAGATATTCTGGAATTTGTGGAAGAAGAATAATTATTTAAAAAGGTTGTTTTTTAGAATATTTACCATTATCTTAATGCAACATAAATAAGTAATTATGCCAAAGTATGTAATTGAAAGGGAAATTCCAGGCGCAGGAAATATCCCTTCTGATCAATTAAAAGCCATTTCTCAAACCTCATGTGGAGTTCTAAAAAATTTAGGACCACAAATTCAATGGGTGCACAGTTATGTTACAAATGATAAGATTTATTGTGTGTATATTGCACCCAATGAGGAAATGGTAAGAGAACATGCATCTCAAGGTGGCTTTCCTGCTAATTCTATTAGCGAAGTAAAGACAATGATTGATCCAACTACGGCAGAATAAAATTGCCTGAAAGATTGGTTTACATTCATCCTTTTTTATCACTTTTAGTTGCTATTGCAATTGCAAGAGTCATTTGGGGAATAACTAGTACCGTGCATGTAGGTATTGCTACTTATGCTGTTATAGGAGCATTTCTTTTAGGTGGGATTGGATTTATCGCTGGATTTTTTGGTCTCATCATTTTTAGGCCTGATGCCAATCAGGGTCCCTTATTAGGGATATTTTTTACAGGCCAATTGGCTTTGTTCTTGGGCTTATTGCAGGAGCTGTTTATGGTATTTTCAAGAAAAAGCCTACAAAAGAATAGAATTTACACTCTGTTGACTTTCAATCCAATCTCATAGTTCAATTTTGCATCAATATATGATGCCATGAACAACTACATTGAATACATCCCCATTTTTACGACGTTGTTTTCCATTTATTTTTTTAGAGAAATTTGGAATCATTACCAGCAAAAGAAAACAACCTATCTTTTGTGGTGGTCATTGGGAGTTTTAACATTTGGATTAGGCACTTTAGCAGAAAGTATTAATGTTTTAATTGGTTGGAGTATTCCGAATGTTAAGTATTGGTATATAGTAGGGGCTTTATTAGGTGGATATCCACTTGCTCAAGGGAGTGTTTATTTATTGATGAAAAAAAAGTTCGCTGATATAACAAGGAGTTTATATGTTTTTTTGATTGTTCTCGCATCAGTTTTTGTGATTCTCACACCTATATCAATTCCAGAAAATTTTAATTATAAACTATCGGGTAAAGTTTTTGTGTGGGAATGGGTTCGGTATTTCTCTCCATTTATTAATCTATATGCATTTGTCTTTTTAGTTGGAGGTGCTATTTATTCTGCCATCAAATATTATCAACAAGGAATAAAAGAAGCGCCTTTCAAAGGCAATATTTTTATTGCCATCGGCGGTTTATTGCCAGGAATCGGTGGCTCCTTTACCCGTGCCGGGTATGTTGAAGTATTATATGTGACTGAATTTATTGGACTTTTACTTATATATTATGGTTATAGGATAATTAAAATAAATAAGCTTTCTTCGTAATTTTATAGCGTAAAGCTATAATGAATGAAACGACTCCTTTTTATTCTTTTTCTTGGGATCAATTCTAATCTTTTTGCCCAATATTCTAAGATTACGGATCGACTGAATAGTTATAATCCTCTACGGATGGTAAGAATGACATCTTCATCATTTTTAGTGAAGCATAATTACCAGCTAGAAAAAGATGAGCAATTTCTGGATAAATTAATTGTACACGAAAAGTTATCAAAAGGATTATCGAAAGATATAGCAAAAAAAATTTCTAAAAATACTTGGCCTTCCTGGATTAAAGATGGTGTTGATGAATCCGAAGAACCCATTTTCAATCAAATGGTAGGTGTTTTACTCTCCAATTATTATTCCTATAGCAACGATGCGATCATTGCTTTTCATCCAGAATTAAATTTTCAATTACCTGTGAAGTACAAGTTTGAAGAGGCTTTTTATTTTAAAGTAGATAATAAGTATCATTTTGATGAAATTAATCCTAAGACGGATAATCAAGCTACCATTAATCAAAATAATATTGCCCAATGGCATGAAGTATTATTGAAAAAATATCCTTTTGCAAAACCCTTACAATGGAAAGCAAAATCTGATTGGATATCTTATAATAAATCTCAAACAGTTGGCGGAAATGATTTTATAAGAAATAGTCTAAGCTTGCTTGAAGCATGTAGGATTGTTAAAGGAACTAATATTAATCCTTATTATTTATATGACTACTCAATGGATAAAAATTTTCCTATGGGTATTAGTTTTATAGATACTGGAGACTTGAATTCTTTAAAAATAATTGAATTGATTTCTGAAATTTCAGGGTATTCATATGATTTTAAAAATGATAAACATCTGATTGAAAAAACCATTTTTTATTATATCCCAGAGAATACAAACAAGCAGCTTAAAGGGAAAGTAGCGTTAAGTCCTTATAAGGGACTATTTGGTAAGTTTAAAGTATTGTATCCATTAGGGGATCCTGCATTACAGTATGACAAAATTGATATAGCAAAATTGAAAAAACCAGCTACGAACTATCATACTGAGTTTACGATACCTCCCTCTAAAAGTGGAAAAATCTCTTTCTTGATTCAGGATTATGTAAATAAGTTTCAAAACTTTGGAAAAGGTGGTATTATTTCCGAAAAGCCAGAAGGAAAAATCAGAGAAATTTACTGGTATGATCAAATTGGTGAATATGGAACGGATACTCTTTTTGTGAATGCCAAGACAGGAAAGCTATCTTATTGGGCTTATATGACGCCTTATAAGGACTCAGGATGGTCTTATCGACAATGCATGGATATTTATAGAGACCTTTATTATCTTTTTTCAGGCCATAATCATTTTGCTGGGATGGAAGGATTTAGTGTTACCAGAAAACCACAAATTTTAGTTGAAGGCGAAAAAGAATTGAAAGGTGCAGAGGCTGTTGTAGGCAAATACGTTTCACAACTCTATTTTGCACATTCTACTAATTTTGATTCTCAATATGCCTATGATAGAGAAGTTGCTGGGAAATATGTATATAATTTAAGAGTCCGAATTATTATAAAACCCCTTGACGAAAAGAAAGATCAGTATTTTGTATACCTATATTTTTATGAAATTTAAAACTGTTCACTCCAGCTAAAAGCATCCGTAACAATTTTGTTTTTTTCTTTCTTTAAGAATTGTAAATATGCATTTGCAACAAGGGAGTGTTTTTTACCTTTAAGCCAAATTAAACTCCAGGTAGTCTTAACAGGCATACCTTTTACTGGTATGATGAATAATTGTTTGTTTATCAACTCATTTTTTATTCCTATAATCGGCATGATGGAGAACCCAAGTCCAGCAATTATGGCCTGTTTTACTGCTTCATTTGTGCTCAGTTCCATTTTTTTTAATACGGTAAGCTTTTTTTTCTGGATAAACTGTTCCATTGCTTGTCTTGTGCCAGAGCCTTTTTCCCTGAAAATTAAAGGGAGATCTTGAATGTTGCTATTTGTCTTTTCATTTCCAATCAAAAATAATTTGTTGGGAAGTAAATCTATTTTTTCAATATTGATAGCTGCTGGTAGAATCGAGACCAATGCAAAATCTATTTCGTTCTTTTCCAGACTTTCAATTACTTTCGATTTATTGGTTACATCCATATTCAACTGAACGCCGCTATTCATAAGCATGAATTCTGACAGAAAATAGGGCATTACATACTTGCCTGTTGACACAACTGCAATTTTTAATTTTCCGGTCATTTGCCCTTTATAAGCTAGTGTTTTGTTGTTTATAGCATTTACCTGATATATTATGTTTTCTGCTGAAATAGCTATTTCTCTTCCAAAATCAGTGATGTAAATTTTTCTTCCCACATTTTCAGTTAAAGCAATATCAAATTGATCTTGGAAGTTTTTTAGTTGAATAGAAACAGCTGGTTGTGTTAAATGGAGTTCTTCCGCAGCTTTAGTAATACTTTCGGTTTCCACAATCTTCAAAAATATCTGTAGCTGGTTTAATGTATAATTCATAAAAATAATTTATGTTAAGCATTATAAAGATAAATAAAAAATATAAATTGGTTATCCTCATATTTGCGGCATAAAACAATGAACTATATATGAAAAAGACGGATTGGCAAATACTGGTTGGATTGTTTGTTTTTTTATGTACAATTCTTGTAGCATTTAAATCGGATAATCCCATCAACAGCCAATTATGGTCCTCTCTTTCGGTAATTACTGCAGTTTTTACCATTCATCACCAGGTAAGATCGCCTAAAAAAGAAACTACGAATGAATAATCGCTTGTTTATTGTTTGCCCATTTTCTAACATCGAATACTTGCTTAAGAAACAATTTGGGCATGACTCACTTTTCCTATCAGTGCCCGCTGGGATGGTTTCAGTAACTGATTATTATTTTCTGGAAGATCTGAAGAGGATTATTACTACAAATAATGTTGGTGAAATTTATATAGCCAACGAGGTATCTAATAGTCTTATTCTTTCTGTTCTGAATGAAACATATGAGCGGGATATTGCAATTTTAAACCCAATTGCTGATTTGAAAGAGGAATTTTGGTTGGAAAAATTTGCAGGTTTAACTCCAAAACAGCAAGCGCTTAAAATGACCGAGCTTGTGGTTGAACAATCCGTGGAATCACTTCAGTCTTTTCTTCTTTCCATTCAAGTAGAACAGGCACAGTCTAAAAGAGTTAGAGGTATTGTATTATCTAAAGAAGCTGGATTTATAAAAGAGCTGAAGAAAATGAATCGCTATAAAATTGCTTATGGACTTTAATTTATTGCTTGAAAATCTGACCAATCCGGCCTTGTTATTTTTTATTTTGGGAATATTGGCAGTTTGTGTTAAAAGTGATCTTGAAATTCCAAACAATTCTTCCAAATTCATTTCTCTTTATTTATTGTTTGCCATTGGATTTAAAGGTGGTCAGGAATTGTCTCATGAGCAATTCAATCTTGAAATTTTGGGAACTATGATAATGGGAATAGCTATTTCTGTGGTTATTCCTGCTTATACTTTTTTTATTTTAAAAAAGCGTTTAGGTATTTATAATGCTGGTGCCATTGCTGCGTCTTACGGTTCTGTAAGTGCTGTTACTTTTGTAACGGCAGTTTCTTATTTAGAAGCGCATCAATTAAACCTACATGGTCATATGGTGGCCATTATGGCATTGATGGAATCTCCGGCTATTATTGTGGGGCTTTTATTAATTAATTTTTTTAATACGGAAGAGGCCAATACAATTAAAAAAAGAGAAGTATTTAAACATTCTTTTACGAACGGATCTGTCTTACTCATATTGGGTAGTTTATTTATTGGGTTGGTTGCTGATGCAAAGCAGGCTGAGGGTATTAAGCCTTTTACCAATGACTTATTTAAAGGATTTCTTGCCATTTTTCTATTGGATATGGGAATAACAAGTGGTAAAAAATTAAAAGCATTCTTTTCATTTGGATTGTTTCCTTTTTTGTTTGCCTTTTTCATACCGCTGATTAACGGAGTGATATTTGCTTATATAAGTTCTATGATTACCTCAGATGTCAGTAATCGTTTTGTAATTGCCATATTAGCTGCAAGTGCTTCTTATATTGCAGTGCCAGCAGCCATGAAAATTTCCGTTCCAAAAGCAAATCCTGGTTTGTTTTTACCAATGGCATTGGCGGTGACTTTCCCTGTAAATATTACAATAGGGATGCCATTGTATTTTTATGTTGTTCAGCATACTTGACAAATTCATTTGGCTTGGGTATATTTACGGGAATTCCTTTTATGAAAAGTAAAATACTAAATATACTATCCGTTCTTTCTGCCTTATTATTCCTAAATGCAGGTTTTAATAAGATATTCAATTATATCCCGGTTCCAACGGATTTGCCATCTGCTTTGGTGGCTGATAATGCCGCTTTCATGGAGATAGAGTGGCTGATGCCTTTAGTTGCTGTTGTTGAAATTATTGGAGGTTTGCTTTTGATTTTTAGAAAGACAAGAGCCTTAGGAGCACTGATTATATTCCCAATCATGTTTGGAATTGTTTTGATTCATGCTACCGTTGCGCCAAGCGGCTTGCCGCTTGCAATTGGCTTGTCGCTCATATTAGGATGGATCATGATTGACAATAAAAATAAATATTTGTCTTTATTGGATTGATTTATAGTTTACAAGAAATCATCTTTTTTTACATGTTTTAAATTGGCACAATATTGGCTTCTGATTTGAGATTTTTGTTTTAACTCAAAACTAGCCATATGATTACTGTAATTATTCCTACGTTAAATGAAGAAGAGACCATTCAAAGTGTCATTCAATTTGCATGGTCACAACCCAATGTAACTGAAGTGGTAGTGGTTGATGACA
>VFQM010000131.1_pt1 | contig 94236 bp, 82 predicted proteins | sample 3512391 | NCBI WGS metagenome assembly VFQM01 (sample SAMN10412369, study PRJNA504923) | tailings metagenome | isolation source: Replicate 1 from Balatoc abandoned mine | place: Philippines | reverse complement strand
AGCATGATGTCGAGCGCCTCGTTGATCGCCTCGATCATGTTGAGGCGGCGCTCGGCGATCACCACATCGCCGAGATTTGCGGGTTGGTCGCTCATCCGAAAGGCCTCTCGGTGCCAAACTTGGCGATGCGCTCACGGATCGCCTGCTCGGCCTGTTCCTCGAGGTGCCAGGGCAGCTCCTCGTAGACGTCCTCGAACATGGTGTGGAACGGGTGGTGGAGGCCATGGCCGAGGATGCCGTTCTTCTCGGCCTCCTTGGTGGTGGCCTTCACGCGTTCGGCGCATTCGAGGTCCATCGCCGCGTGGCGATCTTCGTCCCATTCACCGATGGCGATCAGGTGGTTTTTGAGACGGTTGATCGGATCGCCGAGCGGCCATTCCTCGCGCTCTTGCGCCGAGCGATAGCCTGAGGGGTCATCCGAGGTCGAATGCCCCTCGGCGCGGTAAGTGAAATACTCGATCAGCGTCGGCCCGTGATTGCCCCGCGCACGGTTGGCGGCCCACTGCGCGGCGGCATAGCAGGCCAGCGCGTCGTTGCCGTCGACCCGCAGCGCTGCAATTCCGTGACCCAGCCCGCGCGCGGCAAAGGTCGTGCGTTCGGCCCCCGCAAACCCAGAGAAGCTGCTGATCGCCCACTGGTTGTTGATAACATTGAGGATAACCGGTGCATTATACACCGCCGCAAAGGTGCAGGCGCTGTGGAAATCGCCCTCCGCGGTGCTCCCCTCGCCCACCCAGCACGCCGCGATCCGGCTGTCGCCCTTGGCCGCACTCGCCATCGCCCAGCCCACCGCCTGCGGGCACTGGGTGGCAAGGTTGCCGGAAATGCTGAAGAAGCTGTGCTCGCGGCTCGAATACATGATCGGCAGCTGGCGGCCCTTCAGCTTGTCGGCGCGGTTCGAGTAGATCTGATTGATCATCTCCAGCAGCGGGTACCCACGCGCGATAAGAATGCCCTGCTGGCGATAGCTCGGGAACACCATGTCGTCGCTCGCGAGCGCCATCGCGGGGGCAATCGAGGTCGCCTCCTCGCCGGTGCACTTCATGTAGAAGCTGGTCTTGCCCTGCCGCTGGCCGCGGAACATGCGTTCATCGAAAGCGCGCACCAGCGCCATGTGGCCGAGCATCCGGCGCAGCGTTTCCGGGTCAAGCCGCGGGTTCCACGGACCATACGCGAGATTGTCGTCCCCCAGCACCCGCACGAGACCATAGGCAAGCCCCGCCATCTGCGCCGGGTGCACGCTTTCGTCCGGGCGCGGCGAGGCGCCGGGTTGGCCGATATCGATATGCGAGAAATCGGCCCTGTCGCCGGGCCGGAAGCGCGGTTCGGGAACATGCAGCGCGAGCGGTGGCCGGTTGGTCTCTGCAGGCGTCCCTTGACCGGCCATACACGCGCTCTCCCCATGCCGACACACCGCGGCAATGCGGGTGCGATCATTGCTTGCATACGTATTTTTATTTCAATGCCGGGGCCCGGTCAAGGCAGGTGCGGGCTGGAGAGCTAAACCGCAACAGGGGCGCTGATCGGGGGGAGCGGCGCGTAATCATGCACCATGAAATCCTTGATCGCGTATGCGAAAATTGTTTGCGGCCGCCGCGTGATCTCCAGCCGTGGGTGCCCCTGCGGCTGGCGGGCAAGCTGTTCCTCGATCAGATGCGCGTGGTTGAGATAGAGGTGCACATCGCCCCCCATCCACACCAGTTCTCCGGGTTGCATGTCCACCTGCTGCGCGATCATCGCCGTCAGCAGCGCGGCCGACCACAGGTTGAACGGCAGGCCCAGCGCAACATCGCAGCTGCGCTGGTAGAGGAGGCAATTGAGCCGCGCATCAGCGCCCTCCCCCGCGACATGGAACTGGTAGGTCTTGTGGCACGGAGGGAGCGCCATCCGGTCAAGCTCGGCGACGTTCCAGCCTTCGATGATGTGGCGGCGGCTGCCGGGCGAGGTGCGCAAGCTTTCGATCACCTGCGCGACCTGGTTGATCCCCTCGCCCTTCTCGTAGAGCCCGTCGGCGCGGTAGCGATAGGTCGGCCAATCGACCCACTGCTTGCCATAGACCGGCCCAAGGTCGCCCCACCGCTGTGCGAACGCCTCATCATCGGCGATGCGCTTGACGAAATCGGCGAGGCTGACCTGATCCCCGGTCTCGCGGACATAGCGCGCGTGCGGCCATTCGTTCCAGATCTTCACGCCCTGGAGCACCAGCGGGCGGATGTTGGTCTCACCCGTAAGGAACCACAGCAGCTCGCGGGTCGCGGTCTTCCAGTAGACGCGCTTGGTGGTGAGCAGCGGCATCGCCCCGCCGCCGAGATCGAATCGCAGCATCGCCCCGCAGATCGAACGCGTGCCTATCCCGGTGCGATCAATGCGCTCGCTGCCCGTCTCCCAGATGGCGCGCATCAGGTCGAGATACTGCTGCTCGGGGTGCGGCTGCGCGGGGACGGAAAGCGGATTCGCGAGGGTTGCCATGCCGCCGACCATAGCGCGCATTTGATCGCTTGCCACCCGCTGCGCGTCTGCCTATAGGGCGCGCCTTGCCTCGACCCGCATGGGCTTCTGCCCGAGCGGGAGCGACACGGTCGGGGAGTAGCTCAGCCTGGTAGAGCACTGTCTTCGGGAGGCAGGGGCCGGAGGTTCGAATCCTCTCTCCCCGACCAATTATCTGCTTGCGGCACCAATCCGTTAAACAGGCGTTCGGGCCATCCATCCTTCGTCCGCTCGAAGAAGCCGGTTTTGCGCGCGGCCGGGATTGAAGCTGCCCTGCAGCGTACCGCCCGCTTCAGATCGTCAGAGGCCCATCGCCGAGCCCGAAGGCCGCATTATCGGCTCGGCTACGACGCTATCAAAATCAGGGCTTCTCAATACGACCCGTTTGCTGCCGCGCTTCGTGAGCCTTGGGCAGGACGCAGATCGAGGATGACCTTCTCCAGATGGTCGATCACCAGCTTGACGGTATCCTCGTTGATGCCGTGAGTCAGCCGGTTGATCGCCATGCCCTCCAGCGTGCTTTGCGCGAGCGCCAACGCAATCTTGAATGCCCTGGGATCGTCACGCCATTCGGGGAACAGCTCGATTGCCAGGTCGTGCCAACGCTCACGAAATTCGAGCCGGACGGGTTCAAGCGTTGCGGCAATGTCCTTGTCCGTGCGCGACGCCATCGCGAGTTCCTGGAAAGCGATGAAGTTCGGGCGAGTCAGCTGGTCCCAGTAGGCATGAAGCAGCGTGCTTGCATCATGTTCCAGCGTGCCTGCGGACCGACGGAACGCTCGCAGCTGCTTGTGATGCAGCTCTATCAAGGTCGCCTGCAGCAGCTGCAGCCTGTTCTCGAAATGGTGCAGCATCGCGCCGCGGGACAGCCCTGCGTCTTCTGCAACCTTCAGCGTCGTGGTGTTGAAGTAACCGTACTTCACCAGACAGCGGATCGTCGCATCGATCAGGCGCGAACGGGTCTTGGCGCTCTTGATCGCTTGCGCGGTTGGCTCGATCAGCGGCGGCGTACTGGCTGGCCCCCCATCCTTGTTGCGCTGCGTTGCAGGACTGCGTGACATATCGGGTGCCTCATAAGAAACAAGCAGGCGCAATTATTCCTTGGGACCCCATATCTTGCACAAAAACGAATAGTCAAACGAATCGCACGGGGAGCCTCTCCGACCGGCCAACTCGAAGCGGAGCGCAGCCAGCCCAGCCTGTCAGCTATATGGCGACTGGACGGAATTTCGGCATGGTGATTTCATCCGACCAACGTTCGAATACGACTTCGACGGGCAGGCCGCATGTGACGCGGTCGACATCGCACCCGATGACATTGCTCATCATGCGCGGACCTTCCGCAAGGGTGATGAGCGCAATGACGTAGGGGGCATCTTGCGCATAGGCCTCCGATACCGCGCGTGTGACGATCGTGTAGGTTTCCACGGTGCCGCGTCCGCTTGCCGCGCGCCATTCGATCTGATCGGACATGCAATGCGCGCAAATGAGGCGCGGGTAGAACTGATAGGTCCCGCAAGACATGCAGCGCTGGAGCATGAGCCTGTGTTCGCGGCAGCCGTCCCAGAAGGGCGCCGATTCCGGGGTCGGGCGGGGGAGGAATTTGCCCACTTGATCGTCCATCAATGGCACTCTCTGCCGAGGATCACTGTCGTATGACTTGACATGATACCGCCCTGACCATGCAGAAGCGCAACCTTAGCCTCCGGTACCTGACGTTCGCCTGCCATGCCGCGAAGCTGGGTCACGGTTTCGGTGAGGGCAAACATCGATCCCGGATTGCCCGGATGGCAATGGGACAGAAGGCCTCCATGGGTGTTGACCGGAAGCCCGCCGCCAAGCTCGATATTGCCATTCTCCACGAACGCACCGCCTTCGCCCTTTGCGCAAAAGCCAAGGTCTTCCAGTTCCACCAGAACCGTGGGGGTGAAACAATCGTAGAGCTGCGCGAAGTCCATGTCTTTGGGGCCAAGCCCGGCCATTTCATAAGCGCGGCGGCCGGATTCGACCGCGAAGGACGTGGTGAGGCTTTGGGCCTGACTGATGTGTTCATGGCCATGGCCTTCGCCGATGCCGAGAAGATAGACCGGATCGTGCGGGAAATCTGCGGCTCTTTCCGCAGATGTCATGATGATCGCTGATCCACCATCCGACACCAGCGAACAATCGAGCAGATGCAGGGGATCGGCGATCATTCGCGAATTGATCACGTCATCGATGGTGATGGGGGTGCGCATCTCGGCCGCCGGATTGAGGCAGGCATGCTTTCGGCAGGCGACGGCGATGGCGGCGAACTGTTCTTCGGTCGTGCCATATCTTTGCATGTGGGCACGGGCGATCAACGCATAGAACGCCGGAACTGTCGGGCCGAAGGGAATCTCGAACTGCGAATGACCGGCCGATGACTGCATCTTCATGGCCTGGTCCCGGGTCAGCCCGCTGCGCAGACTGTCCGCCATCGTGATCAGAACGGTGGTGCATATGCCGCTGACGATCGCGGCGGCGGCATGATGCAGAATGGAAAATGTCGTGCTGCCGCCCGTATTGACGGCCAGGCAATAGCGCGGAAATATCTGCAGATATTCGGCCATCGCCTCGGCATGATACATGTAGGGCTCGGCCATGGAATTGCAGGTGATCAGCCCGTCGATCTGATCCTTGCCGATGCCCGCATCGGCCATCGCGCGGCGCGCCGCGTCGATGCACAGGCCGGTGGGACTGAACTGGGGAAGCTTGCCGACTTGCGTATCGGCAGCCCCGACAATAGCAACTTTCCCGCGCAAACTGTCCAACGCTCTTTCCGATCAGGCCTTGTTGAAGACAACGACGGCAGTGCCGGGAACGATCACCTCACCGGCATCATTCTTGATGAAGACTTCGACCTTCGCGGAACCCTCGTCGTGATCTACCGAAATCACGCGGCCGCCTGATGTAACCGTATCGCCGATATAGGCGGCTTTGCGGTTGGAGTACTGGAGGTTGGTGATCCGGCCCTCGTCATCGAGCCATTCGATGACACACTGGGTGAGCCAGTCGCCGAGCATTGGCCCTGACATCACGATCCCGGGATAGCCTTCGACCTCAGTGGCATAGGGCATGTCGAAATGGATGCGATGGGCATTCCAGATGGCAGCACTATACATGAAGTTCTGGACGTTATCCGGGCAATAGGTCCGACCCGGCAAGGTATCGTCCGGCTTCAATTTTGTAATTTTCGACATAGCGATTATCTCAAGAGCCGTGTTGTTTTTTCAATCAGGACAAGTTCACCCGCCGCTGTCTCCACCTTCATGACGACCTCATAAAAGATGATCGGTCCTTGCGAGCCCATCTTTTCGTAGATGTTCGTCAAGGTGCGTGTGGCAACCAGTTCATCGCCAGCTATGATCGGCCTGAAATATTCGATGTCGAGGCCGCCAGCCATTGCCTTTTGAAGTGGAAAAGGCGGCAGCAACCGATCAATTGAGACCCCGTCCGGGCTCAACTCGTCCAGCTCCACGATGTCCCAAAACAAGGCAAGATGGAACAAGGGAGGCGCAACGTCCCCATTGATAAATTCTTTTTTCTTCCATCCCGTAGCAATCGAATACTTACGTATTTCACGGCGAGATGCTATCTCTGTCCGAGGTGGAGATGTCCGGCCAATACAAGAAAGAATTTCGTCGTTGAGGACCGAGTGATCCACTCCGCTATCGTTCTTGCCAAGGCTAGACTGTTGCAGACTCTTCTGATTTACAATCATTTCAAGTTCTTTCGAAAGCTGCAAAAGCGGATACTTGAAGATCTCAATCTGACAGTCACGATCCGGACCTTGTCTTCCAGCGGCTTGCTCATGCTTCGATCCCGAGTTCTGCTATCAGCTCGTCACGAAGCCGGAATTTCTGGATCTTGGAGGTCGACATCGGCCAGCCATCCACAAAGCGCACATGACGCGGAAGCTTGAAGTTGGCGATCTGTCCGCGACAATGGTCGACCAGTTCTTCCGGAGTCGCCTCGCCGCCGGGAACAAGTTCGATGAACGCGGCCGGCACTTCGGCATAGCGCGCATCGGGAATGCCCACGACCTGCGCCAGCTTGACCGCAGGATGCGCCTGCAGCGCGCTCTCGATCTCGGCTGCCGCCACGTTCTCGCCGCCGACCTTGAGCATGTCCTTGGTGCGGCCGTGGAACATGATCGTCCCATGTTCGTCGAACGAGCCGATATCCCCGGTATGCAGCCACCCGTCGCGGATCGATGCCGCAGACTTTTCGGGCGCGTTGTAGTAACCCAGCAGCATATTGGGACCGCGCGCGCAGATCTCGCCACGTTCGCCGGTCGCGCATTCCTTGCCGGTTTCGGGATCAAGGATGCGCACCTCCCATTCGTCCAGCGGAACGCCGAGCCGGGTCGTTCGCAATTCGAAACTGTCTTCTGGCCGACTGGTGCAGATCGTCCCGGCCCCTTCGGTCAGACCATAGGTCCCGACATGGATGATCGATGGCATGGCCTTGACCATGGCGTGCTTGATCCATTCAGGCTGGACGGCGAAATTGCTGTTCATCAGCCGCATGCTCGAAAGGTCAGTCTGCGGGAACTTCTCGTGCGTGATCAGATCCTGCATGATCGTGACAAAGCTGGGATAGGCCACCGTGGCACGTTCGCGCTCCAGCATTGCGAGGGCGGCTCCGGCCTCGAAATAGGGGACCGTCAGATAGGCCCCGCCAACACCGATCACCATCATCATCGGCAGGATTCCGGCGATGTGGTAGATCGGCAAGGGCGACCACACCCGGTCGCTCACCGTGACATTGTAGCGTTTTCCCAGGTCGCGGCTGTTGCCGACGATCGCGCGGTTGCTGATCATGCAGCCCTTGGGGCTGGAGGTCGTGCCCGAGGTATAGAGGATCAGCGCCACATCCTCGGGATCGACCGCTTGCGTGATTGCGTCGAGGTCGCTTGCCGCCATGCGTTCACCAAGCGCCATGGCGCGGCTGCGTTCCAAAAGCGGGGCGGCGCAGTTTTCCTCCAGACAGATGACCTGGCGCAGTTCCGGCGCTTCGGGAAGGTTGAGCGCTTCGGGATCGTCAGCCTTCGCGAGCGACGGCAGCGCCTTTGCCAGACGCTCGCCGAAATCAACCGCGTCTGCCACCTTGCCGGTCGTCACAAGCACGACCAGCGAGGCATCCTTGACCAGATAGGCCAGCTCGCCCGGCTGATAGCGGGCGTTGACCGGCACCACCACCGCGCCGATCAGCGCGCACCCAAAGTAGATCTCGACGAATTCCGGGCAGGTGGGCAGCAAAATGCCGACATGCTCGCCGCGCTTCACGCCCAACGCGGTCAGCGCCACGGCCCAGCGCATCGCCACGTCATGCAGGCCGGCATGCGTCAACCTTGTATCAGGGAACACCAGCGCATCATTATCGGCATGGAGCTTCGCGTTTTCGCGCAGCATCATGCCGATGGTGTAGTTCGCGCCGCTCATCATGCTCGCCTCTGCGGACCGTTCATCCGTCTATTCCCCCAACCTTCCCTGCCAATCGAAGCCAGCTGCGACCCGCGCGATCCCGACCGTGCTCTGCCCGCGAGCGATCCCTGCCATGGCCTGCTGCATCCCCTTGCCGTTGGTGCGACCTTATCAGTCATGCCGCGGAAGTAAACATTCAGGCGTGATTGTTTTTTAAGATGCGGCTTGCACAGACCGAACGGATGCCGCTAGCTAGGCCGATGGACCGGCCCCGCCCACCTCGCAGGTTCGAAGACCTTGAAGTCGGAGAGACCCGGCAATCGTCGCCGCGAACGGTGTCGCAGCAGGACATCGTGCATTTCGCGCAGCAGTATGACCCGCAATGGTTCCACTCCGATCCGCAGGCCGCGCGGCAATCGCATTTCGGCGAGCTCGTCGCCAGCGGCGTGCATGTGCTGGCGATCTGGAGGCAACTCGACCACGAGATCAACGGCGACATCGACTTCGTTTGCGGTATCGGCTTTGACAACTTCCGCCTGAAGACCGCGCTGCGGGCGGGCGACACAGTCCGTGCCACATCCCGGATCAAATCACTGACGCCTTCGAGCAGCGGAAAGCCTCGGGGAACCGCCGTCACCTTCTACCAATTGCGCAACCAGAACGATGACGTCGTTCTCGAATTCGACAGCATCAATCTGGTCTACAGCCGCGCCGCCGATTAGCCCGCAAACCATTTCGCGGGGATTGCGGCCGCCTGAAGATGCGCCTCGGCCATTGCCGCATCGATTGCCGAGGGCGGGCCGAAGGTCGGGGCAACCCTGACACTGTCGATCGCGGTGACGCCGATGAAGCCGAGCCAGCTTTCGAGGTAACGGAGCTGGAAATCGAGATGCTCGATGTCCCGATCCACACCGAAAGGCATCGCGCTTGCCGCGATGATCGCCACGCGCTTGTCCGCCGCCAGACCTTGGACTTCACCCGCTTGATTGTTGCGGAACGCCATGCCCGGCTGGGTCACGACATCGATGAAGTGCTTGAGCTTGTAGGGTATGCCGAAGTTCCACATCGGGGCCGATATCAACCAGGCATCATGCGCTAGGATGTCGTTCGTGAAGCGCCTGATCTGCGCCCAGTCAGCCGCCACGTTCGGAGCGACATCATCGCCCATGATAAGGCTGAAGCGGCCCTCGATCATTTCACCCCCGAGTGACGGCAGCTCGGCCTTCCAGAGATTCAGCCGTGTCACCTCCACACTCGGCGGCAATGCTGTCAGGAAGCTCTCCGCGACCGCCCGCGAGCGCGAGCGATCCCCGCGCGGGCTTGCATCGATATGCAGCAGCCGCACCCGCCGTTACGCCCCGGGATCGAGGCGCCGATCGAGATCGATCGCGACGTCCTCCCCAACCACTTCGCAGTGCCAGGCCTTGATCGGCTTATCGGTCAGATTGCCACTTGGACAGCCGTTGCGCAGGTCGAAGCGCACCCCATGAAGCGGGCAGAAGATGAAGACCGTCTTGACCTTGCCGCCATGCAGCTCCTGGAAGGCATGGCTGCATTGGTTTTCAACCGCGAAGACGCCCATCTCACTTCGCACCAGGACGATCTTCTCGCCGCCGTGCTGAATCGCCAGCGTGCCTTTCTGGGGCACATCCCCCAGCCTCGCCACGACCTGCAATGCCATGTCAGCGCGATTTCTCGAAAATCAGCAGCGCATTTCCGGGCATGTGGAAGTAAAGACCGTATCCACTGTTGACGACCAGATAGCCGTTGTAGGCGGCCGCCCCGGGCCCGCTCATCGCGCCTCCCCGGGTCGTGGTGCCGGTGATCGTCTTGACCGGCGTGGTCGTATCGTAGGACCACAGCACCTTGCCGGTCTGGCGATCATAACCGCGCAACATCCCATCGAGATGTCCGGCGATCACGGCACCCGGAATAGCGGTTGCCGCCGCTGAAACACCGGGATCGCAATAGGGCTTGTCGCCGCAATTGTTCGCCGCCTTGTTGCGCCAGATAACCTTGCCCGTCGCCGCCTCGATCGCGTGGATGCCTGCTCCGTTGAGCTTGGCATCATAAGTCCGCCCATCATAGGTATCGGCCATGTCGACGATGGGAACGTAGATGCTGCTCCCCTCGCGCGCCATGCCGAAATGCACCCCGCCCTGCGTGCCGCCATGGCCAAGCCGGCGGTCCCACACAATTTTGCCAGTGTCCGGATCGACACCATGGGCCACGCCTGATTTCTGGCCGACCACGATGATGTCCTTGCCACCGTCAAGCGGCACGAGGATCGGCGATGCTGCCAGATCGAGGTCCGGCCCGTTTTCCTTCGGGCAGTTCTCGTTGCCGATCATGCAGCCGACGTTCCAGGCATCGTCCTTGGTCAGCTGGACCTGCCAGAGCTTCCTGCCCGTCCTCGCCTCGACAGCGAACAAGGTATCGCTGTTCTCGTCAGCGGGGGAGGAATAGTTCTCGCCCGAGCCGAAATAGAACCGGCCGCGCTTTGCGTCATAGGCCGGGCTGCCCCAGACAGGTGCACCCGAGGGGCCGAGAATGCGGGCACCGGCACTGGTGCGGCCTTGCTCACGCGGTTCGGCGGGGACCGTGTAGGTCTTCCAGAGCTTCTTCCCGGTCTTGGGATCGAGCCCGAGCACCGCGCCGCGGAAGGAGCAGCAATCGTATTTTGGATCGGCCGCCGACGTCACTTCCAACGATGACACGGGCACTGCAAGCACGCCGCCGCCAAGGGCGGGTGTGCCGGTAATCGTGGCATTGGGGTGATCATCAGCCTTGACCTGCCACAATTGGTTCCCGGTCATCGCGTCGAGCGCATACACCCTGCCGAGAATATCGCCGAAGAACAGCCTTTTCTCCTCTGCGTCGGCAACGATGGCTGTGCGCACTTCCGCGCTCGCCCGGAAGGTCCACTTGACGCAGCCCGTGGCGATATCGAAGGCGTAGACCTTACCCGCCTGGCTTCCCACGAAGATCGTGTTCCAGCCAATCGTGGGTTGGGAACGGGCGCGATTTGCGCCGGGATAGTTGAAGGCCCATTTCAGCTTGAGCCCCTTGAGGTCACCGCCACTGAGGCCGCCTACGGATGCCGGTATAAATCGCCCGGTATCATGGCCCCAGCCCACTGCGGCAGGAGGCGCGCCGACGAATTTTGTCGCATCGCCGGTGCACGACGGCGGCGGCGCCGGGGGCTGATAATCGTCAAGTTCGATCCGCGCGAGATATTCGGCAATCTCCCGCCGCTGCGTCTCGGACAGGTGCGCCGCCTGCTGCTTCATCACCCCGTTGTTCAGCGCATCGAGCACCATGTCGGGCTCGAGCATTTCCAGCCAGACGATGGCCGGAGCCTTGGGCACGGCGCCGCTGTGGCAACCGGCGCAGTTCTCGTAAAACAGCGACTTTCCGGGGTGATTTTCCCGATCGATGGGCGTGCCGCTGCGTGACATCATGTCATCAGTCGAGCTTATGCGCGTGGCCTGAACCCCCGCAGCGGCAACACTGTCAGCACTTTCGGTGGGCTGGCAAGCCGCGAGCAATGCCGCGCTTGCCAGACCCAACAGGACATTCCATCGCATCATCGATCACTGGCCCCCGAAGCTGACCCCAAGCTCGACACCGAAGTAGCGCGGCGCGCCGAACTGGCTGTTGAGCCACAGGCCGGCAACGTTCTGCGACGCCGTGCGATAGCGTTCATCGGTGAGGTTCTGGCCGATGAGGCGGACGTAGTACTGGTTGTCCACCTGATTGAGGGTGATCGAGGCATTCACCAGTGTGCGCGAATCGAGGAAGGTGTTGCCCAGCGGATCGTCGATCGCCTGCGTGAACAGGTTGCTGGCCTGATAGGCGACCGAACTGTCGAACACGAGCTCGAGATTGCTCGAAACGTCGGCACGATAGGTCCCGTTGATCGTCCACTGCCAGCGCGGCGCCCGATCGAGCGGGGAAGTCGACAGGTCGTACCCGGCGCCCGGCGCATCGTAATCGCCGTACTCGGCATCCTGGAAGCCCAGAACCCCGCGGAACGTGAGACGATCGGTCGGCTGGGCGGTGAGTTCGGCCTCGATGCCCTTCACCGTTGCGCTGGCTGCGTTGACGAACACCGTCACCTGATTGGGCGCGCCGTTGACTTCGATCGGCACGTTCAGCTGACGCTGAAGATCGTCGTATTCGACATAGAAGCCGGTCAGGTTGAAGCGCAGGCGGTTGTTGAACAGCTCGCTCTTCAGGCCGATTTCGTAACTGTCGGCCGTTTCCGGATTGGTGGCCTGGGCGGCTGCACGGAAGGCGTCGAGATCATCACCGAACGCCGCAAAGCCCCCGATCTGGTCGTTGAAGCCCCCGCCCTTGAAGCCGCGAGCGGTGGTTGCGTAGAGGAACAGGTCAGGCGTGGCCTGATATCCAAGGCTCGCCCGCCAGGTCAGCTCCCTCCACGAATCGTCCAGCCGGATGACGTTGGCGGGGAACCTGTAGACGCTGGCATCCAGCGCCTCGTCGATGACGAGGCCGGGATTGTTCGGATCGAGCTGGCTGATGAACGCCTGCTGGCGGCCGCGCCAGGTCTTGTCGTCCCACGTGTAACGCAGACCGCCCGTCAGGGTGAGGTCGGGCGTGATCTCGAAGGTCCCTTCGCCGAACAGCGCCTTGGACTCCGCCTCCTGCGCGTTGCACAGGATATAGGGCGTGTCGTTCCAGTTGCCGACCGGCAACGGATTGACGAGGTCCAGGAAGCCGAGGATCTGCGACACGCAGAAGTCGACATCGTCGCTCTGGTAGAAGGCACCGACGATGAAGTCGAAGGGGCCGCCCAGATCGCTGCTGAACCGCAGTTCTTGCTGGAACGTCTCACGGTCGTCGTCGCGCGTCGCATCGAAAATCGAGAGCGGCTGACCGTCATCGGCAATCGGCGCGTGCCCCGGATAGCTGTTGGGCAGGCGCGATTTCTGCTGACGCCAGCCGGTGACCGAGGTGAGCGTGCCGAAGCCGAAATCGAAATCGATGTTGGCGTAGAGGCCGTCGACATCAATCCTCTGGCCGCGCCCGGCGAACAGCAGAGCGTCGTCGCGAAGCGTGATGCCCGCATTGTCGAGCGGGTCCGGGTTGTTCGGCTGGAAGAAGCCGGTGTTCAGAATATCGGTGAGGAACGGGGTATCGCCCGTGAAGCGGCTGTTTTCATTGACCGAGGGAACCGAATCGGAGCGGTCCCGCAGGATTTCGTACTGGAACAGGGCGGTGATGTTGGGTGTCGGCTCGAACAGCAGCTTGGCGCGGGCGTTGATGACGTCCTTGCCGCCGATCCGGTCACCATTCAGGCATCCTTCGGCGCCCTCGAACTTGCTGCCCGGGAAGATGCCCGTCACGGGTCCGAAGCAGGATCCGTTGCGGTAGAAGCCGTCGCTCTTTTCGTATCCGCCCACCAGACGCAGCGCCAGCTTGTCTTCGATCAGCGGCACATTCAAGGCGGCGCGGGCAAGGATGGTGCCGAAGCTGCCGGCCTGAAGCATCCCATCGAACTTGGTGACGTCCAGCTTCGGACGAATCGTCCGCACCGTCACCGCGCCGCCCGTGGTGTTCTTGCCGAACAGCGTCCCCTGCGGCCCGCGCAGCACTTCGACCTGTTCGATGTCGAACGTGTCGAGAAGCTGGGTCTGCACGCTGGGAACCACGAAATCGTCCACGAGCACCGCGACCGGCGGCTCGAAATAAACGATGATGTTGTTCACGCCGACCCCGCGCATCGCGAAGCTCGCGGCGTTGAAGCCGGTGATGGTTTCGGCCGAGAAGTTCGGGACGAAAATCGCAAGGCCGCGAATGTCGTCGGCGTTTGCAGCCCGGATCAGGCTCTGGTCGATCGCCGAGACGGCAACCGGCGTCGCCTGAAGATCGGTCTGGCGGCGGGTGGCAGACACGATGATCTGGGAAATGCCACCGGTATCTTCTTCAGCTGCCGGCTGGTCTGTGCCTTGGACATCCTGGGCGAAGGCGGGTGAAGCTGCCGCTGCAAGCAAGGCGAAAGGCGAAACGGATTTCAGAAGCGAACGAGTGACCATAAACTCCCCCTTTGTCAGGTGGCCTGGCACTTTTGCCGACTGCTCTGCCCCTGACTTGGAGGGGTTGCTGCCACAGGTGCGGATCACAATCAATCATGTTTGTTTTTTTTGCTTGTGGCACTAGTATCTTTGCAACAGTGCGATGGCAGCAGACCAACGGAGAGGCTGATGAACTTCGATTTTCGTAACTGGGACATCCACGTCGGAGCGCCGCATCCCTTCAACCAGGAAGCACCCCGGCCGGACAACGGCACGGCCAGGCCCGATCCGTCCCGTTACTACGAGGAGAGCTACTGGAAGGAGGAGTGGAACAAGGTCTTCACCCAGACCTGGCTTCTGGCGGCCGTGGTGAGCGACATTCCGGAGGCCGGCGACTACGTCCGCTTCGACATCGGCCCGGAATCGATCCTCGTGGTGCGGGACGACGATGGCTCGATCAAGGCTCACTACAACGTCTGCCCGCATCGTGGCAGTCAGTTGGCGCTGGATCATTTCGGATCGGTTGGCCAGTTCGTCTGTCCCTTTCACAGCTGGCGCTTCAATCTGGACGGCACCAACGCGGCGGTGACGGACAAGCAGACCTTCCATCCCGACGTCCTGTGCCACGGCACCGACCTCACCAGCCTGCGCTGCGAGGAGGTGGCGGGGCTGGTGTTCGTGTCGATGAACCCCGACGTGGCGCCGCTGCGCGAATATCTGGGCGAGGTGGCCGATCACCTCGAACTCTACCGCATCGATGCGATGAACGTCATCCAGCACAAGCAGTCGGACTGGGCTTCGAACTGGAAGGGCGGGGTCGACGCATTCTACGAGATCTACCACCTGCACAGCGTCCACCCGCAGACACAAGGCGTGATGGACGACCGCACCCAGATTGACCTTTACCCCAACGGGATGAGCCGCCAGTTCGTGCCCTTCGGACAACCAAGCCCCCGCTTCCCGGATCAGGAATCGGTCAATGCCGGCATCCAGATGATGCTCAAGGACGCAGGCATCGATCCTGCCACCTTCACCGGCACGGCACAGGAAAGCCGGGCGGCCATCCAGCAGGCCAAGCGCGAACGTTCGGCGAAGTATGATCTCGGCTACGAGCGATTCAGCGACACGCAGCTGTCGGATTCGACGATCTATGGTCTGTTCCCCAACGTGCAGATCGGCTGCCATCCCGAAGCGGTTTTCATCCATCGCTTCCTGCCGCATCCGCGCGATCCGGAGCAGTTTACCTATGACACCATGATCCTGTTCAAGAACGAGAACATCCCCGGCTACGCGGCGCCCGCCTGGATGGGCCTGGCCGAGGGGACCGACACCAGCGGGATGGTGCGTCCCGACGTGGTGCACATGCCGCTGGGCGTGCCGCCCCAGCTTGGCGAGGTGCTTGACCAGGACAGCGAATTGCTCCCGATCGTCCAGAAGGGCTCGCGCTCGCGCGGGTTCGCCGGACCGCTGTGGAGCGAGCAGGAGGCCCGCCTGCGGCATTTCCATGTCGAGCTGGATCGCTACATCACCGGCAACAAGTGACAGAGCAGGAGCTGGCGATGCCCGTAACTTTCCTTTCCCGGTTCAAGATCAAGCCGGAAACAGAGGCCGAATTCATCGAGCTGATCGATGCCATGGAAGCCGTTGCCGCAACCGAAGCGAATACGCTGCAATACAAGTTCTATCGGTTGGAAGAACCGGGCGCATTCGCGGTGTTTGAATGCTTCACGGACGAATCGGCCGATCTCGCCCATCAACAGAACCCGCAAAGTGCGCCGATCATCACGCGGATGATCGATTGCATCGATGGCACCTACCATCGGGAGTACCTCTACGATGTCCGAGGCTGAACGCGGTGGAGCTCCCGGCAAGTCGTTCATCGCAACGCTGCATGTGAAACCCGAAAAGCGCGCGGAATTCATCGCGCTGCAGACCGAGTTGAAGGCGCTGGTTCACGAGCATGAACCGGACGCGTGGGTCTACGAGATCATGCAGTCGGAAGAGAACGAAGACCTGTTCTATTGCATCGCCACGTTCAAGGACGAGGCCGCTTTCGATCACCATATGCATATCGATTTCCATGACCGGCTGGTGCCGCCGATCCTCGATTGCCTCGCCCAGGAAATGCAGCTGACCTTCCTGCGCTCGCATTCGTGAGCGACGGCGAAATTGCCCGGCGGCGCGCGAGCAGGGCCGCCGCCGGTTTGGCAGGCTGCGTCCCGGCTAGCCTCTCGCGCACGGCCGCTGGAGCCAACCCGAGCCGGATGATCCCGGCGGAAAGGGGCCTAGCCCTCCCCCCGCATCGACGCTTCCTTGCGCGCAGCGGTCATGGCGCAGAACCGGAACTGCGCACATTAACCTTACCGAGCGTCTCACCCGGAAGAGTGCTAGGGGATTACGTCCGAGAACCTTGCATCGGCTTGCCCCGGACTTTGCCGACACCTGACAGCATGAGGCTTCGAAAACTGCGCCGCCAAGAAAAAAGCCCCGGTTTCCCGGGGCTTTTATATGTGCAGCTTATCGACCTGCGATCTCAGGGCGAACCGAAGATCCAGCCGAAACGGCCCCAGATGTTGAACATGCGATGTCTCCTTGCAGCAGAACAAGCAAGGAGCGGTTTAACACATTATTAACCCTAATCAAGCGTTAAGTGCCGCCTGTCCGCCTCCCATCATCGCCAGCAGCTCTGGCATGGCAATCGCCCGCGAGAACAGATAGCCCTGCGCCTGATCGCAGCCCATCGCGCGCAACGCAGCGGCGACCGAGAGATCCTCCACCCCCTCGGCGACCACCACCTTGCCGAGCGAATGCGCGATCTCGATCGTCGCCCGCACCACGGCGCGGCTCTCTTCCGAACTGGCCATGTGCTGGACGAACTTCTTGTCGATCTTGAGCTCCGAACTCGGGAGCTTCTCGATGTATTCGAGGTTCGACTGGCCGGTGCCGAAATCGTCGATCGACAGGCCGATTCCGCGTGCCTTCAATGCGGCGACCTGCGGCGCAATACGATTGTCCTCGAGCTTGGCGGTCTCGGTCAGCTCCAGCGTCAGGTTTTCGGGCGGGAAATTGTAACGGCCCAGCAGGGTCATGATGTCGAACAGCAGATGCGTGTCCGACAGGCTCTTGGCCGACATGTTGACGGCGAGCTTGAAGCGCGGGTCGAGCGCAATCGCCTGCTTGGCTTCGAGCAGAGCGGTCTCCATCACGATCAGGGTCAGCTCGTTGATCCGATCCCCCGCCTCGGCGGCGAGCACCAGATCCTGCGGATTGACGAATTCGCCGCCTTCAGGTTGCCAGCGAATCAGCGTCTCGGCACCGACGATCCGGCCCGAGGCAAGATCGACCTTGGGTTGATAGGCGACCCCGATATCGCGCTCGCGCAGGCCCTTTTCGAGCACGCGGATCATCTCCAGTCGCTGATTGCGGGCCTCGAGATGCGCGGCATCGTTGATGATGAAGCGCACGCCCCGCGTCGCTGCCTCTTCGGCGGCCTGCATCGCCTTCTTGATGCGCAGCGCCACGGGGAGAAGGTAGTTGGTGTCGACCCCGAGCGAAGGGGTGCCGTTCGAGGACTGGAGATCGTGGCTGATCGCGGTCTTGAGCATCAAGGCAAGGCCGTCGGCATGGCGTTCGAGTTCGCCAGGCTCCATCCGCGGGGCGAGCCAGACCAGCAGATCGCGCTCGAAGGCGACGTCACCGACCTCGCCCGGGCCCCTGACATAAGCGATCAGGGTGTTGACGAAATCGCCGACGTCGCGCGCCGACCATTCCTCGGACAGTTCGGCGAGATTGGCGATCTTGAGGGCGTAGACGTCGCGCTCCTCGCTCGGCCTGTCCGAGCTGATCGCCGAGGTCGTCATCGCATCGACATCGCTGCTGTAATATTTGCGATTGAGCCGCTGGAAACCGATCGCGGCGAAGATCACCGCCAGGAGCGCCGGCATCACGTCGATGTTGATCCCGAATTCGTCCAGCGCGATCGGCGCTAGCAGAAGCCCGCCCGCGCACAGCCCCATGACGCTGCGCGAGCGGGAGTGCACCACCACCCGCGAGCCGATCGCGACAGCCACCAGCAGCAACGCCGGGAACCACATGAGGTCGATCGGCAGCCCGCGCTTCAGCGTATGCGCGCCCATCACGTGGAAATAGGCACCCGGCACGAGATGTTCCTTGCTGAGCGGCAGCAGAAAGAAATCGGCCGACTGGTAATGGGCAGCCCCGATCACCACCCGCTTGCCCGCGAGCCGCTCGCGCGGGATCGCCCCCCTGACGACGTCGATATAGCTGAAGGTGGGAACCGTCAGATGGTCGAAGGCATAATCGGGACGGTAGGTGATCGGGTCGCCCACGTATCCGGCAAGCACCGCCGAGAGCGACGGATAGGTGCGGCCCTTAAAGTCGATTTGCGTCGGGAAGGCGACCGATAGCCCGAAGGGCCCGCCAGAGCCCGGCATGGCGGCGATGTTTGCCTGCCGGGCGAACCGCGGCAGCGGGACGATCTGCGGGGCGAACTTCGACCCGATCTGGACAGAAGGCGAGAGCCCCAGCCAGATCTTGCCGCGATACTTGCGCAGCGTCTCCTCGAACAGCGCATCCGCCTCCGGGCTGTCCGGTTTGGAGAAGCCGCGGTCGAACACGATCCTGTCGACCCCGGCCGCCACCAGAATATCAAGCAGTCGGCTATCTTCGAGCCGCGGCGGTTCCCTCGTCTGGAAGGCCGAAAGGGTGCGGTCGTCGATGGCGATGAAGGCGATGTCCTGCGGCGCCGGGCGGGAACGCAATTGGGCACGCGCAGCGCGGTACAGGTCCTCGGCGGGCAAAGGCAGGTAGAATACCCCCGAAACCAGTCCGAACAGGATCGCCCCGACCGCAACCTTTATCCGCTTGCGGCGCAGCAGATCGGCCCCGGAGCGGCGCCCCGTCGCTGGTCGCATCGCCGCCGCATCCGGCCGGACCGGGGCGAAGCTGCGCCGGAACCTGCCGGCCAATGATTGAAGCGATGCGATCATCAAACGCGCCATCCCGTCGGGAATTCAAGCTTCTCCCTAGGGTGTGGTGGTTAATTCATCGCAAACACCCCGCCTGCGGGGCCTGGCGCGGTGCTCAGATCACACGGCCGGACAGCAGGCCGAGCACGATCGTCAGCACACCGAGCCCGATCGAGAGATGCCAGCGCAGCCGCAGGAAATCGCCCTCGGCATAGCCCAGCGCGCGGTCCACCAGCGGCGAACCAAGGATCAGCGCGCCCAGATAGAGCAGCGCCGGACCCGGCCAGTCCCAACCGAAGGTCCACGGCAGAAACAACGCCACGGCCATAAGGCTCGGCAGCACGGCCAGCACATAGGCCCCGGTCGACGCGCGGCCGCCCATGACCGCCTGCCCCCACCACACCCCGCCAAGAAAGCTGAAGATCGCCGCGGCATAGGCAAAGCCGCCGGCCAGCGCCGAATAGCGCCATTCGTGACCCATCAGGATCAGCGCGATGCAGATGATCTGCGGCAGGAGCCCGGCATAGCCAAGCGCCCGCGCCGCGGGAGAAAGATTGCTGTGTCCGTCCATGCGGGCACAAACCGGCAAACCCGCAGCGGTTCCCGCGCGCCTTGCCTCGCACCCGGCTTTGCGCCACTTGATCGGGCATGGAATTGTTCGATCTCACCGGCCACACGGCCATCGTCACAGGCGGCAATGGCGGCCTCGGGCTCGCCATGGCCCGCGGCCTTGCCAGGGCGGGCGCGCATGTCGCCATCTGGGCGCGCAATCCCGACAAGAACGCTGCCGCCGTGGAGGAAGTGCGCGGCCTTGGCGCGGGCGATGTCCTTGCCCTCACCTGCGATGTCGCAGACGAGGACAGCATCGCGGCGGCGATGGAGCGGACCCTTGGCGCCTTCGGCCGGGTCGATGCCTGCTTCGCCAATGCCGGGATTTCAGGTGCGGGCGCCGCAATCCCCGACATCACCGCGGAAGGCTGGGACCACACGCTGGCCGTCAACACCCGCGGCGCGGCGCTGGTCTACAAGCATGTCACCCGCCACATGATCGCGCGCGCCAAGGAAGGCGATGCGGGCGGAAAGCTGATCGCGACCTCGTCTGGCCAGTCGATCATGGGGGTCAACCGTTCGTCCGATTACGCCGCCTCCAAGGCGGCCCTCAACGGCCTGACCCGGGCCGCCGCCTTCGAGCTGGCGCGCCACGCCATCACCGCCAATGCCCTCCTTTTCGGCTATTACGAGACCGATATCACCGCCAAGGCCGACCCGAGATTTGCCGAATGGATGAGCCGCCGCATCCCGCTGCGCCGTCCGGGGGATCACGCCGGGCTCGAAGGGTTGGCGGTGTTCTTCGCCTCGCCCCATTCCGATTACATCACCGGGCAGTGCCTGCCGGTCGATGGCGGCTTGAGTATCAGTTAGGCCGGCCCCATCTCGGTCGGAACGCAGGCGCGCGCAAGCCGTTGCCCCTCAAAGCCTCTTGCAACCGGAAACCCTCCCCCCGTGTCCGACGACGACAGCATTCCCGACTTCGACAAGCTCCCCGATGACCGCGCCCGCCAGCGCGCGGTGCCGGCCGGACGGATCGCGCGGCTCGGCACCTTCGGGCGGCTGGTGGGGGGCGTCGCGGGCGGCATGGTCGCCGAAGGCGCGCGGCGGCTCGCCAGCGGTGAAGGGATCAATCCGCGCGACCTGATCCTCACGCCGGGCAATGTCCAGCGCATGACCGACCGCCTCAGCCACCTGCGCGGCGCGGCGATGAAGATGGGGCAGATGATCAGCCTCGATGCGGGCGATTTCCTCCCCGAAGAGCTTTCGAAGATCCTCGCCACCTTGCGCGATCAGGCCAATTTCATGCCGACGAAGCAGCTCGATCAGGTGCTGAGAAGCGAATGGGGGCCGGACTGGCGCAAGCAGTTCCGGTGGTTCAACCCGCGCCCGATCGCGGCCGCCAGCATCGGCCAGGTCCACAAGGCCCTGACCCGCGATGGCGAGGAACTGGCAATCAAGGTGCAATACCCGGGCGTCGCCAAAAGCATCGACAGCGACGTCGACAATGTCATGACCCTCTTGAGAGTCGCCGGCTTCGCCCCGCCCGAACTCGAGATGGACAAGCTGATGGCCGCCGCCAAGCAGCAACTCCACGAGGAGGCCGATTACCAGCGCGAAGGCCGCCAGATGGCGATGTATCGCGAGCGGCTGGCGGACACGCCCGGCTTCGTGGTCCCGCGCCTGCATGAGGGCCTCACCCGCGGCTCGATCCTCGCGATGAGCTTTGAAGAAGGGGTGAGCATCGAGGAACTCGGGGCCGAGCCGCCGGAAAGGCGCGATGCGGTATTTGCCAACCTCATCCGGCTGGTGGCCCGCGAATTGTTCGAATTCGGGATCATGCAGACCGATCCGAACTTCGCCAATTTCCGCTACCGGCGCGAAACCGGCGAGATCGTGCTGCTCGATTTCGGCGCCTGCCGCCCGGTCGATCCGGCAGTGGCGAACGGCTACCGCCGGATGCTCGAAGCGGGGCTCAAGGGCAATGCCGAGGAGGTGCTGAAGGCCACCATCGAGGCCGGGTTCATGATGCCGATCGTCGCCGAAAAGCACCCCGAGCGGGTGGGCCGGATGATCGATATTGTCATCAACGAAATGCGTGCCGATGCACCCTTCGACTTCGGCGACCGCGCCTTCATCCCGCTGCTGCGCGAGGAAGGCTATGCGATCGCGCAGGACAAGGACACCTGGGCCTTCCCGCCGATCGAGACCCTGTTCGTGCAGAGGAAGGTGTCGGGCACCGCGCTGCTGGGCGCACGCCTCAAGGCCAAGGTCAACATCCGCCGGATCACCGAGGAGGTGCTGGCAAGCAACGCGCCCCTGTCCGCAGCGGCCGCTTGAGGACGCCCGGCGGGCGGGCACGCGCAAGGTCCCCGGGTCGCTTTCGCGCACTCGGCCACGGTAAGGCGCCGTAACGCCGGAGTATGACCATACCTGACGCCTTCCTGTCGCACGGCTCCCATGTTTCACATGAAACCAACGAGATAGCCGGTGGACACTGTGTGTCTTTTGTAATAACCCGGCCACATGCATGGGGGAATGGACAACAAGATCGGCGTACTGTTCGTATGCCTTGGCAATATTTGCCGGTCGCCGATGGCGGAAGGATCCTTCCGTGCCGCAGCGCGGGAGCGGGGATTGGCGTGCCAAGTCGATTCCGCCGGCACCGCCTCCTATCATGTCGGCCACCAGCCCGATCCGCGCGCGATCGCCATCGCCGGCCTCAACGGGATCGACATTGCCGGGCAGACCGCGCGCCAGATCGAGCGGGACGATTTCTACCGCTTCAGCCACATCATCGCGCTTGATCGTGCCAATCTCGAAGGGGTGCGCGCCAAGGCACCCCGGGACGGGACGGCGCGGCTCGCGATGCTGCTGGATGCGGTCAATGGTCGCCGGGGCGAACCGGTCGCCGATCCCTATTACGGTGATGCTGCCGCCTTCGAAGCAGCCTGGAGCCTGATCAACATCGGTGTCGCCGCCTGGGCAGACCAACTGCTGCAAGAGGCCGGGAAGCTGCGCGCCTGATCTAGCCGCCGCGCAGCAACTGCACGCCCCAGTCGCGTTCGAACAGGTAGAGCAGCAGCCGCGCCGCCTCCCCCCTCCGGGAGGTGAGGCCGCCGTCGCGCTCCATCAGCAGCCGCGCATCGCCGTGGGCGATAGGGAGCAGGCGCTGGGTCTGTTCGAGGTCGGCGATCCGGAATCCCGCCTCGCCGGATTGCCGCGTGCCGAGCAGTTCGCCGCCACCGCGCAAGGTCAGGTCTTCTTCCGCGATGCGGAACCCGTCCTGCGTCTCGCGCATCAGGGCAAGGCGGGCGCGGGCTGTCTCCGACAGGGCCGGGCCGCGCAGCAGCAGGCAGGTGGACTTCTGCGCCCCCCGCCCCACCCGGCCACGTAGCTGGTGGAGCTGGGCGAGGCCGAACCGTTCGGCCTGCTCGATCACCATCAGCGTCGCCGAGGGCACATCGACCCCCACCTCGATCACCGTCGTCGCCACCAGCAGCCGCGCCTCTCCGCTGGCGAAGCGCTCCATGGCGGCGTCCTTGACCTCGGGCCGCAGCTGGCCGTGAACCAGCACGACAGCATCGCCAAATCGCTCTTTCAGGGCGGCAAAACGCGCTTCGGCAGCAGCGATGTCGGCCATGTCGGGAACACCGTCGATTTCGCGGACCATTGGGCACACCCAGTATGCCTGCTGACCTCCCGCAAGGTGCCGCTCGACCCCCGCCACCAACTCCTCGACCCGCTCCATCGCGACCACCCGCGTGTCGATGGCCTGCCGCCCGGGGGGCAGTTCGTCGAGGCGGCTGACGTCCATTTCGCCATATTGCGCAAGCGTGAGCGAGCGCGGGATCGGGGTCGCGGTCATCGCCAACGTGTGCGGCGCGCGGCGGCCTTTCGCTGCCAAAGCAAGGCGTTGCGCCACGCCGAAGCGGTGCTGCTCGTCGATCACCACAAGGCCGAGGTCACGGTAGGCGACACTGTCCTGAAAGATCGCATGGGTGCCGACCAGCAGCTGGATCGAGCCGTCCAGCAGCCCCATCAGGATCGACTCGCGCTCCCGCCCCTTGGCCCGCCCCGTCAGCAGCGCGATCTCCACGCCCGTAGGGCCGAGCATTTTGCGCAAGGTTTCAAAGTGTTGCCGGGCCAATATCTCGGTCGGTGCGAGGAGCGCCGCCTGCCGCCCCGCCTCGACCGCGATCAACATGGCGCTGAGGGCCACCACGGTCTTGCCCGCCCCGACATCGCCTTGCAGCAGGCGCAGCATCGGGGCTTCCTGCGCCATGTCGCCCTCGATCTCGGCGATGGAGCGGGCCTGTGCGCCGGTCAGGGCGAAGGGCAGCTGCAGACGCGCCCTCAGCGTCCCGTCGCCCGTCAGCGCCTGCCCCTTGCGCCGCCGCCCGTCCGCCTTGACCAGCAGCAGCGCCAGGCTGTTCGCCAGCAGTTCGTCATAAGCAAGCCGGTCGCGCGCCTTGGCGTCGGTGCTCTCATGGGCGAGCTCCAAGGCTTCACGCCATGCAGGCCACCCGGCGCGCTCCAGCTGGCCGGGCTCGATCCATTCGGGCAGATCGGGGAGCCGCTCCAGTGCCTGCGCCGCGAAATCGACGATGCGCGGCTGCGTGAGGCCTTCGGAGAGGCGATAGACCGGCTCGGACATGCGCCCCATATGCGCGGCGCTGGCCTCCTCGATATGGTCAGGGTGGACGATCTGGAGCATGTCGCCATAACGGTCCAGACGCCCCGCCACCCAGCGCGTCTCGCCCACCGGCACAAGCTTCTTCGCGCTGTAGGCGGCCTTGCCGAACCAGTTCAGCGAACAGACGTTGCCCGCCGCATCCTGTGCCAGCACGCGATACGGCCCGCGGCTGCCCGCGCGGGGCGCGCGATGCTCTATCGCGGTGAGCGCGATGATCACCTGCTCGCCCTCGGCCGCCGAATCGAGGTCTGTCACCGCGCGACGGCTCACGAAGCGCTCCGGCAGATGATAGGCCACGTCCTTGATCCGCTTCAGCCCAAGCTTTTCCAGCGGCTTCATCAGCTTCGGGCCGACACCTTCGAGCGTCTCGACTTCGGCGAAGAGCGGGTTGAGAGCCTCGGGGCGCATGATCCTATCGCTAACACCGTGCCTTGCGCATTGCGAGTTGAAGCGGCGCAAGCCTGTGGCTAGGTGGGAGGCATGACCGACACGCCCCCTTTCGAAACCCGCCTCGCCCGCGCCAAGTTCCGTGCCTGGCATCGCGGCACGCGCGAGGCCGATTACATGATCGGCGGCTTCTTCGATCGCTACCACGTCGGCTGGGGCGAGGATGAGCTCGCATGGTTCGAAGCGCTGCTCGACGAGGATGATGTCGACGTGATGGCCTGGGCGCTCGGTACGCAAGCCCCGCCCGAACACCTGGCAGGCGATCTGCTGGCCACCATGCAGAAGCTCGATTACGTCGATATTCCCCGCTGAACGACGGCCTGTTCGACAAGCGGCGCCCGCGGGTCTAAGGTCCGGAACAAATCCCGCACCACTGCTGTTTGGTAGCGGCGCACACACACCTTGGTGACCCCCCTCCTCGTTTTCGAGTTGGGGGTGTTCCTGCGTTGCCCTTCTTGCGTTTTGTGAAGTGACCCGATGCCCGATTTGAACCGCATCCTCGCGGCCCGCGACCCGCTGACCCTCGCCTCGCTGCCGAGGGGGAGCATGCCGCTGGTCCTCGCCGATCTCGCGCGTGCCGCCAAGCGGCGTGCCGTGTTCCTCGCGCCCGACGACGCCGCTATGCGCGCCGCGGCCGAGGCAGCGCGCTTCATCGCGCCCGAGGTCGAGGTCGTCACCTTCCCGGCGTGGGACTGCCTGCCATACGACCGCGCCAGCCCTGCCCTGTCGATCAGCGCCGAGCGGTTGGCGGCACTTCACAGGTTGCAGCAACCGGGGGCCGCGCAGCAATTGCTGGTGACCACGGTCAATGCCGCACTCCAGCGCGTGCTCACCCCCTTCCGCATCCGTGACGGCGTGCGCGCCTTCAAGGTCGGCACGCGCATCGGGCACGACAGTCTCGCAGCGCTGCTCACCCGGCAAGGGTACAGCCGCACCGATACGGTGATCGACCACGGCGAGTTTGCGGTGCGCGGGTCGATCGTCGACATCTTCCCGTCATCGCTCGACAGCGGCCTCCGGCTCGATTTTTTCGGCGACGAGCTCGAATCCTTGCGCCTCTTCGATCCGGCCACCCAGCTGACCGTCGAGCGGATCGACGAGCACCTGCTCCTGCCGGCGTCCGAAGCGCTGATCGACGAGGAAACGATCAAACGCTTCCGCACCCGCTACCGCGAGCTGTTCGGGGCCAATGCGACCCAGGACCCCCTCTACGAGGCGGTAAGCGAGGGTCGAAGGCTGGCTGGGATGGAGCACTGGCTGCCGCTGTTCGAAGAGAAGCTCGCGACTTTGTTCGACCATCTCGGAAAAGACGATGTGGTGCTGATCGATCAGGGCGCGCTGAGTGCGGCCGAAGAGCGCCTCACCGACATCGCCGATTACCACGAACAGCGCGGGCGGATCGCGGGTGAGAAGAAGGGCAGCTACCGCCCGCTGAAGCCGGATGCGCTCTACCTCGCGAAGGCCGAATTCGACGCTGTACTCGCCGGCCAGCCTGTTCACCGCGCTACCGGCTTTGCGGCCGAGGAAGGCGCGGGCGTGATTGACTTCGGCTTCCGTTCCGCCCGGGATTTCGCGCCGGAGCGGGGCCGCAGCGAGAATGTCTACGAAGCGGCGGCCGCGCACCTCAAGGCCGTGGCAAAGTCGGCACGCAAGTCTCTGGTTGCCGCCTATTCCAACGGTAGCGCGCGCCGCATCGCTGCGATTCTCGACGAAGCCGGAGCCCCCACTGCGCTCGCGGACAACTGGCAGCAGGCGCTGGGGCTGGCCGCCAAGAACAAGACCGCAGTTGTCGTTCTGCCCCTCGAGACCGGGTTTGCCAGCGCCACGCTCGAGGTGCTCACCGAGGCCGACATCCTCGGCGACCGGCTGGTGCGGCGCAAAAAGAAGCGCAAGGATTCCGACGCTTTCCTCGCCGAGCTTCAGGCGCTGTCGCAGGGCGATCTGGTCGTGCATGTCGAGCACGGGATTGGCAAATATCTGGGGCTCGAAGCCATTCCCGTCGGCAAGAGCAAGCATGATTGTGTTGCGCTCGAGTATGCGGGCGGGGACAAGCTGTTCATTCCGGTCGAGAATATTGACGTTCTCACCCGTTACGGCTCGTCCGAACAGGCGGTCGCGCTCGACAAGCTGGGCGGCGAGGCGTGGCAGCGCCGCCGGGCGAAGCTCAAGGAGCGGATTACCGCCATCGCTGGCGAGCTGATGCAGGTCGCCGCCGCGCGCGCCTTGCGGCAGGCACCTGCCCTCCCCGCCGACCCCCAAAGCCTCGGCCAGTTCACCGACCGCTTCCCCTGGTCGGAAACCGAGGATCAGGAGCGCGCCATCGCCGATGTCCTCTCCGACCTCGAAAGCGGGCGTCCGATGGACCGGCTGGTGTGCGGCGATGTCGGCTTCGGCAAGACCGAGGTGGCCCTGCGCGCGGCCTTCGTCGCCGCGATGCACGGCCAGCAAGTTGCGATTGTAGCCCCCACCACTCTGCTCGCCCGCCAGCATTACCAGAACTTCGCGGAGCGGTTCGCAGGCTTCCCGCTAAAGGTCGGCCGCCTCTCCCGACTCGTCACCGCGAAGGAGGCCACGGAAACCCGCGAGGGGCTGGAAAGCGGCGATATCGACCTTGTCGTCGGCACCCACGCGATCCTCTCGAAATCGACCAAGTTCAAGAATCTGGGCCTCGTGATCGTCGACGAGGAGCAGCGTTTCGGGGTCACCCACAAGGAAAAGCTGAAGCAGCTGCGCGCCGACGTCCACGTCCTCACCCTCACCGCAACGCCCATCCCGCGCACGCTCCAGATGGCAATGAGCGGTCTGCGTGAACTCTCCACCATCCAGACCCCGCCGGTGGACCGGCTTGCGGTCAGAACCTACGTCATGGAGTGGGACGACATGGTGATGCGCGAGGCGCTCCTTCGCGAACACCACCGTGGCGGGCAGAGTTTCATCGTCGTCCCCCGCATCTCCGACATGGCCGATGTCGAGGAATGGCTTCGCGAAAACGTGCCCGAGATCAAGGCTGTCACCGCCCACGGCCAGATGAGCCCGAGCGAAGTCGAGGACCGCATGGGCGCCTTCTACGAGCGAAAGTACGACGTGCTGCTCTCGACCACGATCGTGGAAAGCGGCCTCGACATTCCCAGCGCCAACACCATGATCATCCACCGGGCGGACCGCTTCGGACTTGCCCAGCTTTACCAGTTGCGCGGTCGCGTGGGCCGCGCGAAGCTGCGCGCCTATGCCTATCTGACGCATGAGGCGGGCGTGGCCCTGTCGGAGATCGCGCAGAAGCGCCTGAAGGTGCTGGGCGATCTCGACACGCTGGGTGCGGGCTTCCAGCTCGCGAGCCACGATCTCGACATCCGCGGGGCGGGCAATCTGCTCGGGGACGAGCAGTCGGGCCATATCCGCGAAGTCGGCTTCGAGCTCTATCAGGCCATGCTCGAGGAGGCGATCCTCGCGGCCAAGGCGGGTGAGATGGGCCTTGAGCCTGCGCGCGACAAGTTCTCGCCGCAGATCACCGTCGATGCCCCGATCATGATCCCGGAAGATTACGTCCCTGATCTCGCCGTGCGCATGGCGCTCTACCGCCGCCTCAATCAGGCCGACGGTCAGCACGAGATCGAAAGCCTTGCCGCGGAGATGATCGACCGCTTCGGCGACCTGCCGCAGCCGACCAAGAACCTGATCCGCCTGATCGAGATCAAGCATCAGGCGATCCTCGCCTCGATCGCCAAGATCGACGTCGGGGCGCAGGCAACGCTCGTCACCTTCCACAATGACGACTTCCCCGACCCTGCGGGCCTGATCGCCTATGTCGAACGACTCAATCAGGGCGGCAAGGACACCGCCAAACTGCGTCCCGACATGAAGCTGGTGATCAACCGCGCCTGGGGCGATCCGCTGAGCCGATTGAACGGGCTTTTTCAGCTCACCAAGGGACTGAGCGGGATCGTCAGGAAGGCGGCCAAGGCAAAGAAGGCGGCGTAAGCGCAGCCCCCGCAAGGCGGACAAGGCGAGCGAACCGGTACGGGATGCTCGCGGCGGAGGCCGGTGGGTGGAAGTGGGGCCGTTGCGGGGCCCATTTCCTGAACTGCCGGCCGCTCCACCAGTCAGATAAGCAAGCCGGCGGGTTCGCCCGCAAGCATCAGAGAGGCCACGAGGCCCTCGAAGGCAACCGCGCCCCAGTTCGCCCTGTCGTTGCCGTCATCGGCAAAGATCGAAATGACGCGGCCGATCGCCGCGCCGAGCCAGCACGCGCCAGCGGTAAGGAAGGCATAGGGGCTCTGGGAAAGCAGTGGAACGGCACCCAGAAAGACGAACGTCACCCCCAAAGTGCCGCGAAACTCCGCGCGGGCAGCAGGCGTAACGGCTTCAAGACCAGTCAGGGCCGAGGTCCTTTGGGGCAAGAACAGTCCAAGAAACCCCATGAGAATGGTAATCCCCGCTCCTGCACCATTGAGCCAATCCATCTGCCACACCCCCAACTTTCTTCGAGAACGACAGTGCGCTAGCAGCATGGTAACCACGATGGGAGTACGTACCTTTTGGTGCCTGTCCTTGGAGCGGAGAATGAGCCTGAAACCCGATGTGATGTCGAAACGCTGCCCATCTCGCGTCTACATGGCCACTCTGACCGACAAGTGGTCGCTGCTGATCATCAACGCGCTTGGCGACGGCCCGAGAAGGAATGGTGAGCTCATCCGGTCTGTCGAGGGCATCTCGCAGAAGATGCTCACGCAGAGCCTCAGGCACCTCGAAAGATTGCACATAGTGGTACGACAAGATTTGCAGACGATACCGCCGCACGTGATCTATGCGCTGACGCCACTGGGCCGGTCGCTGAGATGTGAAGCCGTATCGCTCATCAGGTGGGTGGAGGAGCATATGCCGGATCTGGGGGCCGATTAGCAGGCATCCGGCTTTCCGCGCTCCCGGCTCTGCCTGTCATGCGCGTGTCGGCACGCCGGAAGTGGCGCTACCCGTGCCCCATACCCCGCGCCGTGCGAGCGAGCGCAACCACGCTTGCGCTCGGCATCGGCTGGGCGCGCAGGAAGCCTTGCCAGAAGTCGCAACCCTCGGCGGTGATTGCGGCACGCTGGATTTCGTCCTCAATCCCCTCGGCATAGACCGCAAGGCCGAGCGCCTTGGCGAGCGCGATGATCGCGCGAAGGACGGCGAGCGCCGTGGTATCGGCCGGCACGCCTTCGACCATCGCCTTGTCGAGCTTCAGCGCATCCAGCGGCAGTTCGCGCAGGTAGCGGAAATTGCAGAAGCCTGCGCCGAAATCGTCAAGGGCAGTGCGGAAACCGAGACCGCGCAAGGCCTTCAATGCGCTCGCCGCCTGAGGGAGGTTGCGCAGCAGCACGTCCTCGGTGATTTCCAGCATCAGCCGCTGCGGCGCGATCTCGGAGCGGCCGATCAGCGCGGCGAAATCGGCCGCGAAGCGCGGATCGCCGAGTTCCTCGGGGGTGATGTTGAGCGACAGGGTGAGGTTTTCGGGCCAGGTCGCCGCATCCTCCAGCGCGCGGGCGACCACATGGCGCGACAGCGGCGCAACCAGCGCAGCGCGCTCGGCCACGGCGAACAGATCGCGCGCGCCGATCGCGCCCAGCGTCGGATGCCGCCAGCGGGCGAGAGCCTCGGCCCCGACAAGCGCGCCGGTAATGCAGGCGAATTGCGGCTGGAACAGCACCTCGATCTCGCGCCGGTCGAGCGCGCGCAGCAGGTCCGCTTCAAGCATGCCGGGGCGCACGCCGGGCAAGCTCCCGCGGACTGCGCCCGTTCGCAATGACGTCCGACCCTGTTCCATCGCATTCCTCTTGCCCCGCGACTCCTTAACCTCTGATCTCCCGACTGCCTCGCATCAATTGCAATCCGCCCGAAACTGGCACATCAGGGCAAGCACGTGGCACGGCGCGGGGGGTGACCTGCCGTGCACGCCAATTCTGCTGCCGGAGGGGAAGACATGGCGAGCCTTGGGACGACCTATCGGCGGCTCGCGCTGCTGGCGTCGGACACCGAGCGGGCGAAGGAGGCCGAGGCAGCGCTGCTATCGCAAGGGCAATGGGTGCCGCTCGCGGATGCCGATGCCGTGGTGGTGCTTGGGGGCGACGGCTACATGCTCCAGGTCCTTCATGCCATGCTCGACGGCGGGCGGGTGATCCCCGCCTACGGGATGAACCTCGGCACGGTCGGCTTCCTGATGAACCGATATGATCGGCGCGCGGCCATGCTGGCCCGGGTGAACAAGGCGCGCCGCTGGGCGATCACGCCGCTCAGGGTCGAAGCGGTGACGCAGGACGGCGAGACGCACGTGATGAGCGCGATCAACGAGCTCTCCCTGCTGCGCGAAACCCGCCAGACCGCCAAGATCGAAGTCACCGTGGGCGACCGCGTACGCATCCCGGAACTCGTCTGCGACGGCGTGCTGGTGGCGACCCCGGCAGGCTCGACCGCGTACAATCTGTCCGCGCAGGGGCCGATCCTGCCGCTCGACAGCAAGCTCCTCGCGCTCACCCCGATCAGCCCCTTTCGGCCCCGCCGCTGGCGCGGCGCGATCCTGCCCGACCGGATGAAGATCATCCTGCGCGTGCTCGACCCTGCCAAGCGCCCGGTGGCGGCGGTGGCCGACCAGAAGGAGCTGCGCGACATCGCCGAAGTACGGCTGGAAATCGCCCGGGACCGCGATCTCACCCTCCTCTTCGACCCCGGCCAGAGCCTCGAGGAACGCATCGTCGCCGAGCAGTTCGTGACCGCCTGAGGATCCTGCCCGGGCACCGAAACCCTCTTGCAATCCCCTCCCCCGCCCCATATAGGCGCGCCTCTGCCAGCGGTTCCGGCCGCCGGTTGCTCCCCGATAGCTCAGCGGTAGAGCATTCGACTGTTAATCGAATGGCCGTAGGTTCGAATCCTACTCGGGGAGCCATTTTCTCACAAAAATTCAAGAGTAAACAGTCGGCTAGGCGGATTGCGCTCTGACCCTCCCCACATTTTTCCCCACATCGTCACCGAAACCGGGTCGGACCACTCCACTAGGAGCGTCCGGTCACGCGATGAAAAACTAAGTCCGTTGTATAACAAGCCTTAAATTGCTAACGGAAAAGAACGGGAGAGCGGCGTCTCGCCCGCAACGAGGGGACAATCCAATGCTGCGGGTTCTTTCGGCGCTTGTCGCCGCCACCATGCTTTCATCTGCCGTGCTCGCACAAGATGGGCAATCGACAGTGCCGCCATCCCAGCCCGTCAACGCGCCCCAAGCGATTGCGCCAGTCGTCACATCAAATGCGGTGCTGCGTGCTGGCACGCCCATTCAGCTGCGCATGATGGAAGAGGTGACGACAAAAAAGAAGGCGGCAAGAGTTGGCCAGCGGTTCATGTTGGAGGTGGCTGCGCCAGTCGAGATCAACGGCGTTGTTGTAGTCCCTCCTGGAACCCCCGCTTGGGGCGAGATTACCGAAGTCCGAAACAAAGGGATGTGGGGCAAGTCTGGCAAACTCAACGCTCGCTTGCTGTATGCTCGGGTCAACGGGCGGCAAATTCGACTGACTGGCAACTTCGACGATAAAGGGGTGACTGGCACCGCGGCAGTCGTCGGAGCGGTTGCACTTGTTCCTGTGGTGGGCTTCTTCACGACCGGAACAAGCGCCACGTTCCCTAAGGGAGCCGAAGTTGGCGGTTTCATTGATGAAGATGTGCCACTGGCTATTGCCAACACGGCACCGCCGCCCCTTCAAGTGAGCGCGCCCGCTCCAGTCTTGACGGTAGAGGCCTCACAAACTGCCGGCACAGAGACACTGCCCGAATAAGCTTCTCGTGGACGGAAGCTGGCGCAAATGACGCCAGCTTCCGTCCCGCTCACCTCAGCTTATCTGGCTAAAGCCCTCCCAAAAGCCGGATCAATTCTTGCAGCTGCCGCGCCTCTGCCGATCGGGAGCCGTGCTTGTAAGCATTGCGGTTGTTTGAATGCCTGCAAGGCGAGAGCAATCGGCCCTCACGGCGCGCGGCATCAGCGCACCTGCGCGCGGAAGCGGATCGTGAAGCTGGGCTGGGTGGTGCTGGTAGCTGCGGCCATAGTGCCAGTCGGCGCGATGCGGATGCCGCGCACCCGTGCATCGAAGGTGCCGGTGGGGGTGTAGGTGTAGGGCGCGAGGCCGCCGGTCGCCTGCGAATAGGTCACCATTGTCGAAGCATTGAAGGTGTTGAGCCCGCTTGGCGTGGGCCCGTTGGTAAAGGTGACCGGGCTGGTCACCTGGTAGGCCATCTCGGCCGGCATCACGTCCAGCAGCACGATCGAGCTCGCATCCACCGCGCGGGTGCCGACATTGCGCACATTGATCGCATATTCCACCACCGCGCCGGGGATCGCCTTGGGGTTCACCGTCCCGTTCACCGGATCGGAGATCACCGTGCTGGTCTTCTGGACCACCAGCACCGCCGTCGCCAGCCGGGTGTTGACGATGGTGCAGGTCACCGTATCGCCGAGCCGCGGGGTGATCGTCCCGCCCACAGTGTCCGGCAGGGTGGTGGCAGAGCCCGTGACGGCGTTGATGCAGCTCATGGCAGCACTGTAATTGCCGAGGTTGGCGGTCCCGGCGGCGATCTCGTCGAGGGTGTAGGCGGTTCCGGCGACCACCTGGACAAGGCCTGTGTCGCCGTTGCTGATCGTGGTGGTGGTGCCGGTGGTTGTGGTCTGCGCGACCACGGCCTCGGCCGCACGGATGCGGATGGTGAACTGGTCCTCGGCAAAACGCCGCCCGTTGGCGCCCAGCTGCTTGATCAGCCGCACGCGCGGGTGCGCGGTGTTGGTGAAGGTGCACACCAGCGACTCGCCGAATTGCAACTGGCCGATATTGGCGCTGGTGGCGACAAGATTGTTAGGCAGGTTCGAGCGGGTCGTGCCAACGGTGTTCACGCAGGTCAGGCTGGCGTTGTATTGCGACAGCGTGCTCACGCTGCCCGTTGCCATCGTCTCGCGCAGGGTGATCGGGATGCCTGCCGAAAGGCTGACGGTCGCGGCGACGAACGGCCCGGTTCCCGTGCCGCTCGTGACGCTGCTCGACATCACGCCATTGTTTGCAGTCGCGGCGATCTCGATGCGGAACTGGTCGTTGGCGTTGATGCGGGTGCCCGCAATGCGCTTTTCCAGCCGGATCGAGGCAAAGCGCACCGCCAGCATTAACCCTTGAAGTCCCCCGGCCTGCGTCTCGATCGTCACGATGCTGGGGCTGTCGCTCGAGAGGATGTGCGCGCCCACCGCGCCCGGAGCGCCGGAGATGGTGACGTTGGACGTGCCCACGCCGCTGATCGGCGGGATGGTGCTGCCGCTGATCGGCGGGGCGGTGTCGAGAATCTGCCAGCTCCCGCCATTGGTGCCGATTCTGAGGGCTTCCCCGTCGTTCGACGATTCCCCGTCGGCGACGATGAAAGCAAACACCGATGCGGTCGCCCCCACCGGCGGGGTGATGGTGATGCCGGAGATCGTCACCAGCCGCGTGCCGGCGCTGGCGGTGTATAGCACCGGGCGACCGGGGATCCCGATGAAGGACGTGTTCCCGATCGAAGACCCGCTCCACGAGGGCGCAGCGACCGAATTGTAGGCCGTCCCGCTGCCGCCCGTCACGCGCAGGTTGAACCGCAGCACCGAACCATCAGTTAGGGTGAAGGTCATGTTCTGGCCCGATGTCGAACGGGCGGTGGCGTCGTTGTATTGCGTCAGGTCGAGCCAGCAATAGGTCTGCCACGATGCTGGTGCGGTTCCTTGCGAGGTGGCGGTGCCGCAGGACTGCGCCTGCGCCGCGCCGCTCCACGCGAAGCCCGCTGCCAGCAGGCAGGCGATCAGCACACGGCGCAGCACGGATCGCAACCGGATCATGGCGCCGGGATAGGAAATCATGGTAAACAGCCGGTTAGCAAGCCGACAAAGCTGGCGCGCGATCACGGGCGCCGTCCCAGACCGAGTATCGACAGGCTGCTGGCGTCGAACATCATGCGCACGGCGACAAATGCGCCCTTGTCGGTGTTGCGTGCCCCGCTGAAATCGCCGTCGCGGAAGCCTTGGACATTGTAGCCAACCGTCAGCAGCATCCCTTGGACCGGCACGAGGCCGATGGTCGGACCGTAGGCGAAGCTGGTGGTGTCATCCTCAAGATTGGTGCGTATTGTGGCGCCTGCGCCCAGTTCGATGCGCTCGCCGATCCCGATGCGCACGTCGGAGCCCGCCAGCAGCGCGGTGCCCGCGAATTCGCTGCCCTCGAAGCGGTTGAGATTGTGGCGCGCTCCGAGGAACAGGGCGAATTCGTGGCGGCGCACCTCGGCATCCTCGTCGCGGCTGCGCGGGCTGTAATTGGTCGAGAGGCTGGCGACAAGGCGGCGGGCGGTGGCATCGCCATCCACCGTTAGCGCTGTGCGTCCCGCTCCGCCATTGGCCGCTCCCGCGCCGCCGATCTCGCCGCCAGCCGCGCCCGTCACCTGATCGCTGCGGAATTCGAGGCGTCCGAGCATGGCCAGCGCGCTGTCGGCCGGGCGGTGGGCGAAGGCAATGCTGGCGTCGATGATTTCGGCTCGCGCGCCCCCCACGGCCTCGGACATCGTCCAGGTCACGCCCGAACCGACCAGGCTGCCCTCGCCCAGCTGGCGGATCGCGCCAAAGAGCACGCCCTTGCGGTCCACGCTCTCGCCATCGCGCCATTCGCCGCGCCCGGTGAGGCTCCAGCGGTCCTTGCGCCATGCTGCACCGAAGGTGAGGGCGGTGAAGTCCTCGAACAACAGCCCACCGGTCAGCTGGCCGCCGCTCGCAGGGGGCTGGCCGGGGGCGATGATGCCGCCTGCTCCAGGGTTGCCGTCAATGGTGCGGTTGCCGTCTACGGTCGCATCGATGGTCAGCGCCGGGCTGATCTGAAGCGTCTGCGCGAGGCCGAAGGCGGCAAAGCTGCGGGTGCCGTTCTCGCCGATGGTTTCTTCGCCTAGCGTGGTGGTGATCTGTCCGCCCTGCCAGGGGGCAACCTCGATCCCGCCGCGCAGCTGACGCGCCTTCAGGCGATCGCCGTCGGCCAGCTCGTAGGTGCCGACCACCCTCACGTCGGGGGTGATCGCATACCGCGCGCTGAGCCGGTGACGGGCGGGCAAATCGAGGCTCTCAGACTTGCCTAGCGCAACCGCCGTGCCTGCCGAGAGTTCGAGCTTGTTGCCGAACAAGCGCTGGGTTGCTCCTCCTTCGAGCATCGTCGAGGCAGCGGCCGTGCCATTGGCGAGGCGATCGTCGAAATGGACGATGCCGATGCGCAGATCGGTGCTCTGGCGGGTAAGGGTCAGCTGGCCCTGCGCCGCGCGGCGGCGGGCGGCGTCGATCAGGCTGTCGTCCTGCCACACGCTGGCGACGGCATTGAGCTCTTCGGTCAGCAATACGCGCCCGTCCACGCCCATGCGGCGACGGCCGCGCTCGACGGCGTTCTGCTGGCCGATGCCATAGTCGGCGTCGATCTGGCGGGCATAGGCGATTACGTCGAGCTTGCCGGTCTGATGCTGGACTTCAGCCAGCCAGCCGGTTGCCGCCTCGCCCTCGCGGTGGCTGAAGCCGATTTCGGCGCGCACCTCGGTGTTTTCGTCCACCCGAGCGAGCAGATCGAGAGCGCCGATGTCGGTGCGCTGCGCCGCGCCGCCCAGCCCTTCGAGCCCGGCATCGCTGATCGCAGTCATGCCGATGCGGACCTTGCCACCTGCGCTGGTCCAGTCGGCGCGCGCGCCCGCATTCATGGCCGCCTCGCCCGCTCCGTCGGTTTCGAACTCGATGACAATAAACTGCGGGTTCAGCGCCTCGTCACGGCTCAGGACCGGGGCAGCGAAGCTGACCGTGCCCGAAAGCAGGTCGATGTCGTAGTCGGTGAAGCGGGCAAGCTGGCGGCTCGATACGATCTGCTCGGGCCGGAAACGGTCGCGCACCTCAATCGTCACGCGCTCGGAATTGGCGAGGATGCGGCGGCTTGCGAGCGCATAGGGCCCGGAGATGCCCTGACCCTGTATTTCCTGACGCTGGAAGCGGCTGGCGATTTCGGCGGCGAACCCTTGCGCCTTGAACCCGGCCACCCGCGCCTCGCCCATCACGCCGGTCGCGGTGCGATTGTAATTGGCAAGGCGGGTCTGGTTGAAGGCCGTCTGGAAGTCGCCATAGAGCGCATAGAAGGCCTGCGTCTCGATGCGGACGTAGATCTTCTCGCGGCTGGCAGCATCGAACTGGCGGGCGGACCCATCGCCGAAGACGGTGTAATAGGCGCCAGGGTCAATTGCGCCGAGCACGCGCGCATCCTCCCGCTGCTTGGCGCTATCGTAGGCGAGCGTCAGCAGATATTTCCCCAGCACCCGGCCTTTGGCGTATAGTGCAACCCGAGCGTCATCACCAAGGTCGCTGTCAAAGCGCCCTGCCCGCTCCATATTGTCGGCAACCGAGCGTGCGCCCGCCGTGCCTTCTGCCAGCGCGATCACCGTCCAGTCGACATCGCCCGGCTCGATCCACGCCTCCAGCTCTTGGCGGCGGGTAATCTCGCCATCGTCGAAGGTGAAGCCCAGACGAAGCGAACCGCTGACCATCGTGGGGGCAAGTTCGATCCTCGCGACCCCCTCGTTGCCCGCAATCACCCAGCGTGCCGCCATCGGCGCCATACCGGTGAGCTGATTGAGCTGCTGGCGGTCGATCTGCTCTGCGCTCTGGTAAGGTGCGTTGAGGGTGAAGCTGCCGGACAGCCCCTCGCGCAAGGGACGGCCGTTGCGGTCGAGCACCCGGATAGCGACAACCGGGCGGGTGCGCCCATCGGCAACGAGATTCGATTGGGCTCGCAGAAACTCGACCTTGGCGGGCGCGCGGGTGAAGAACACCTCGCGAGTGAAGGTCTTGGAGACTTCGCCGAAGGAGTTGATGATGCGCGCTTCAAGCACGGTCTTGTCCGTCAGCAGTGGCACGCCGCGCCACTGGCTGACGGAATAAAGACCGGCTTCGGGATTCTGCGTGCCTTCGAAGGCGCGAGGGTCGACCGGCTTGCCATCGACGATCAGCTCGACGCTCTGGCCCAGCCGATGGCGCACCGCCACCCTCACGGCAGGCGCGCGGGGGTTGGCATCGGGGGCAGGAGCAAGGAAGCCGTCCTCGCCATCGCCCATCGCGAGATAATCGGTAGGTGGGGCCGAGGGTGCGGGGGGAGCGGCAGGTTCTTCGTGCGCGGCAACAGGTGCCGGCTCCGAGGCTGCGGTCAACACGGCCATCGAGCTTGCTGGCAGCACGGCATGGAAATCGGCGACCGCAAGGCTTCCTCCCTGACCCGTCACCAACCGCGAGATCGCGCTGCCGGCGCTACGGGTGGAGCGGGTGCAATCCACGAAGCGGCCGCCGTCGGGCAGGGTCATGGGCGTCACCTGGACCACATGGGTGCCTGGCACGATGCCTTCGAAGTGATAGCGGCCGTCGGCATCGGTGACAGCGAAACTGCCGTCCTCCAGCAGCACCCGCACGCCGGCGACCCCGCGCCGTTCGCCGCTCGGCACGGTGCAATCCCCGGCAGTCACCTGGCCAATGATCGTCATGCGATCGGCGATGCCTTCGCGCTGCACCTCGACAAAGGCGCTCGCCCGGGACTCGCGACCCATAGCGTCGCGCACCACGGCGGTGTTGACCGCGCGGCCCGGCGGCGCATCGGGGCGCACGCGCATTGCATAGGTCACGCGCACGGAGGTGCCCGCTGGCACATCGCCAAGGGCAAGGCTCAGCACCCGTCCGTCGGGCGAAATCGTCACGGCGCCGTCGCCGGCTTTCGCCCCGTTGATGCGCACAGATGCTCGGCGCAGCCGCAGCCAAGGCGCAGGTGTATCAACGATGCTCACCGCGCGCCGCACGCGGCCCGGATCGGGGTTGGCGATAATGAGAGTATAGAAAACAATGTCGCCCGGTTCGGCCCGATCGCGCGAAGCGGTTTTGGTGAATCCGAGGCCACTTGCCGGGCCGTCAACCGGTATATCGACTTCAAAAGGCACCGGGTCCTGAAGGACGAAAGCATCGCCGAACGATCCTTCGCGGATCACATAGGGCCGCCCGTCGGGACGGGTGACGCGCGCGAGCACCTCGCGCGATGCGGCCGAAGGGGCGGTGTGCGGCTGAGGCGGTTCGACCACGAGGCGGAAGCGGCCCAATGTGGTGAGCGGGAACCAGAACTCGCCTGGCCCCATCGGCACCACGCGGCCCGCCCCATCGGTCACGGACTGGCCCGAGATCATGCTCGAGGGCCAGGGGGTAACGCCGTCCTCGGCAAAGACCGTGGCAGGCGCGCCGCTATCGGCGTTCACGAGCGTCACCCGGGCGCCACTGACCGGAGCGCCGGTTTCGCTGTCGAAGACGACGCCGAAGGGATCGACGAGCACGTTGACATTGGCCGACACGAGCACCGTGCCACCCAGCGGGTGCAAGGCGGCGATGGTGATGCGGGTATGGTCGGTGGTGCTGAGGCGGCAGTCTTCCTGCGACAGGGCAGGCGGAATGCGCAGCGTGTCGATCACGCCGGCAAAGACGCCGCTATTTGGCGCCGTCTCGAAGGCGGTCATGGTTTCGCGGTCGCCGTCGCTGGTCGTGAAGACGACGGTAAGCGTGTCGATCGCGGCCGGATCGCGGTTGGCGGCGGCGGCGGTGATCTCGAAGAACAGCGGCTCCCCGCCACGCAGAGTATCGGTTTGCTGGACGCTGGCGGTGGCGAACGATGCGGTCGCCGTGCCGCCGGGGGTGATGCTGGCGGTTGCATTGGCGAGCAGCGCCTGCGCTGGCCCTGTTGCCGGACCGCATCGTGGCGTGCGGTAGGTGAGCTCCGCGCCCGCGTCCGGCACGCGGCGATAGACGCGAACGGAGGGCGGCTGGAGGGAGGGAAGGTTGACCTCGAAACGCACCGTGTTGCTGGCGATGCGGCGCTGGGTGCCGCCCGCGTTCCAGCTTGCCTCAGCGGTGTTGGTGACGGTGCGCGCGGCCACGCCCGCGCCCTCCGTCGATTGGGCGTGAACCCCTCCCTGCGGCAAGCCGAAGGGCACGAGTGCAACAACAAGCGCTGCCGCAATGTGCCGCAAGGAGGGGAAAACACGCAAGACCCTGATCCTGATCAAATTATCTGATCGTGACCCGGAAGTAGAGCGAGCGAGTCTGGCTCGCCGCGACATCGCTCAGGGTCGCGGTGATGCGATCACGCCCGCTCGCCCCTGCGCCTGCGGCAAACGTGCCGCCCGCAGCGCCGCCGGTGCAGGTCGCCGTACCGTTGATGAAGATCCCGAAGCTGCCGAGGTAGGCGACATCAGCGGGAAGATCGTCGAGCAGGTTCACGCCCGTTGCCGTCGCCGCACCCGCAGCGTTCGCCACGGTGATGCAATACTCGACTGTCGCACCGGGGATCGCCTTGGGGTTGGTCGAGCCGTTCACGGGATCGGAGATGATGCGGCTGGTCTTGGCGACCGTCAGCACCGCGCCCGACACCGCGTAGCGGCCCTGGGCCGAGAACGCCCCGTCATTGGCCGAATCGCTCACGCCTGCGCCGTCGAACAGCACGTTGTCGATGCCGGCAGTGTTCGCGCCCGACGTCGCGGTGATCCGGGTGCCGAGCGCCCCAGTGCCGCCCGCTGTGTGAGCAGCCGCCGTCAGCGCCACATCAAAGGTATCGCCGTTGCGCGCGTTGATGCTGATGTCCGAAACCACCAGCACGGCAACCGTCGCGTCTTCGGCGACTTCGTCGAGATAGGTGATCGCACCGGCAGCCAGTTCGGCATCATCGAGCACGCGATTGTTGTTGGTATCGCGGAAGATACGGATGTTGCTGATGTTTGCCGCCGTGCCGGTGCGCAGCGCCGAGGAAAGTGCGAGGTCGGCGGTGGCGTTGCCGAGGTTCGTGACGTCGAAGGCCAGCACGCGGTTGGTCTGGTTCGGCGAGACGGACACCGGTGTGGTGATCGCGGTCACGTTCACATTCACGCGCTGGTCAACGGTGAAGCTGTCGCTTGCCGTCTGGGCGTTCTGCGCGACGCCGTTGACGTTGAAGGTGACGTTGACGGTGTTGGTGATGGTCGAGCCTGCTCTGATCCCTGCGGCCATTGCAGGTGCGCTGGACATCGCGATGATCGCAAACGCGCTCACCGCACCCAGCAATTGCTTGGTGGTCTTCATGTTGTGGTCCCGAGTGTTAGCCCTGCGTCAATTATTCCGCCCGCAGGACGTGGCGGTTATCTCCCGCAGGTCAGCGGATGATGGCTGGATAGGTGAGCCGGCCCTTCTCGCCCGGAGCGATTGAAGGAAGCACCCAGCGCACGTGCGTGACGTCGGCATGGGCGGCGGGGCGGGTCGTGGTCCCGCCTGTTTCGGTCACGGTAAGCGCGGCGAGCTGCCCCCAGGTCTTGCCCCCGTCGACCGACACATCGAGCGCCGGATCGGCATCGGGCGCAAGGCGCACGGCGTCGGGAAGGGGGTTGGTGATCGAGAAGTTGGTCACCGGCTCGGTGCCGGTGTGGGCGTAATCGGTGCCGAACACCAGCCGGTCGCCCGGCACGATGGTGGTGGGTTCGACCAGTTCGACGCGGGTCTTGCCGTCGGCGCCGGTCACGATCTTTTCGGCCATCACGTCAGCGGTGAAGGTGATCGGGCTGGCAGCATCCTGCGCGGCCAGCGGCGCAGCAGGCACGGCGAGCGCCGCAGCGGCGCAGGCCAGCAAAAGCTTGGCGATGGTCTTCATGGTTTAAGCCCCTTGTCTTTTCTGTCCGTCGTTCGGTTTTCGCGTCAGGTTTCCGGGTTCGGGTCTAGTCGTCGATGGTCACGTCGAAGGTTACAGTGCGGGTTGTCCCGGCAGCTACGCTGCCGAGGGTGACAGCAATCCCGCCTGCGTCCGAGGCGGTCCCGGCATCGGCATCGGTCGCATCGGTCAGTGCCCCTGCATCGAGCGCGAGCGTGCCGGGGACATAGGTCGTGCCGTCGGGGATCGCGTCGCTGACCACGAGGTTGGCAATGCTCCCCGATCCGCTCACTTGGGCGGCGATGGTGAAGGACGCGATGGTGCCGGGCACCGCGCTGGTCCCACCGAAGGGATCGCGCAGTGTCACCGATTTCACGAGCGCCACGCTTGCCACGCTGCGTTCCAGCGAGCCCCGCGCGCTGGCAAGCGCGCCGCTGGACCCGACGATGGCATCCCCGCCGTCAACACCTGCGCCTGCATAGACGGTCCCTGGCGTCCCGGTGCCGGTCACGGCCGCTGCGGACAGGGCGACGTTGCTGGTCTCGCCGTCGTTCGTACCGCTCGGCGCGGTGACGATCACGAACAGCGTGACGCGCTCCGATGGGGCGAGTACCGGAGTGGTTTGCGGACCGGCGAGGATCTGGTCGATCCCTTCCTCGTAGGTGCCGTTTCCGTTGGTATCGATTGCAATCGCGCCCAACGACATATCGAAGTCATTGCCCGCAACCGCGGTATCGGCTGTGAGGCGATAGGCTTCCGGGCCGTTGCCCTGGTTAGTCAGTTCGAAAGTCAGCACCGTAACGCCGTTGTTCGCGGCAATCGGGCCGGGATCAAGCGAGGTCAGCGTCACGTCGAGCAATTCGTCGACGCGCAGGGTGACAGTGTTGGAGTTGACGCTGCGCGGCGTCCCCGCCTCGTCGAAATTGGCAATGGCGGTGTTGCGGATCAGCGTTCCGGCGTTCACCCCCTTGGCATGGGCCGTGACAGGCGCAAGCGCACCAGCCAGCAGAGCGGGGATCAGGATCGTGGCGAAAGTGCCGTATAGGCGAGCAGGCGTGGTCATGCTCAGGACAATTACGGAAGAATGGTTAGCATCCCGTTAGCCATATCAACTTGGTTAAGGGTTGGCGTGGCAGGGTGGGCCCGTGGGATCAGTTGGCGAAGAGGCGGTCGTGCCAACCTCAAGCCCCCCTGGCTTGGGCAGGGCATTGCCCGTCAGCGAAGTTTAAAAAGGCTTGGTAGTCTTGTCCCTCCAGCCTGCCTCAAGGGCCTCAAGGGCGGCCTTCATAGCCTCGGCGAAGGTTGGCACTCGCTTGCGCTTGCGGCCAAGGTGCAGAACCGGATTAGCGCCTGCCATAGCCAGCTTGCGTAGCGCGGCTGCCTTTTCCCGCGCCTCTGCCAACGTCAGCGAGCGCTTGAGCATCAGCGAGGCTGCCCCGAACCGGTCATCCTCCGGCCCGAACGCTTGGCGCCCGCATCGTCTACATCGGCAGCGCCTAGGCCAATGTCGCGGCGCTTAGCTTCAGTCCCCACGGGCGCAGTTCAAAAACAGGCCGTCGCCATCCTGCAACGTCGCTTTGATCGGCTGGCCATCCTTGCCGATCCTCGGCTTGGCATTGCGCATTTTGGTCATTGTCAGCTTGACCACATGTTTCCCCACTTTCTTCCCCACACTTTGGCGCGACTGTGAGCGAAAGGCAATGATCAAGACTTGTTGAAGAATTCGTCTATATAACTGTAGTTGTATGGCTTTTCTGGCTGGCATTGGCTGCCAACGGAAAGCCCCTATGATTCTACTCGGGGAGCCATTTCTTTCCAGAAATCGCTGTAACAATGCGTCAGGGGCAGCGTCCCGAGGCGATCCGCGTTGCATCCCGATGCGCGCGCGTTATGCCGGGCGGGTGAGGCTGATCGCCACCATCATCCTGATGTTCCTCATCGGCTATGCCAGCCAGCGCGCAGGCGTGTGTATGGTGCGGGCGATGCGCGAGGTGATCGAACGGCGGCGGACGCATCGCCTTGCCGGCTTCGCCCTTGCCGCTGCGAGCGCGATGGTGGTGATGGGGCTTGCCGAATGGTTGGGCGCTGCCCCCTTCGAGACGATCCCCGGTCATCCCGCCGATGCCGCCGCGCTTGCCGGCGGTGTGCTGTTCGGGATCGGCTCGCTGGTTTGCGGCCACTGCGCGATGGGCATTCTGGCGGCGTTTACACAGGGCGAGCTGTGGCGCGCGGGGTCGATTGCGGCGATGTTCGCTGCCGCGCTGGTGCTTGGCCCCGGCATGTCGAGCGCCGCGCTGATGCTGCCGCCGCGAGGCACGCTCGGCTCCCCGCTTTCCGGGCATGTTGCGCTCGCGCTGACACTGGGCGCCGTGGTGGGCACGGCAGCGGCGGTCTATATTCACCGCCGGATCGGCTGGAAGCGCCCGCGCGGCGGGTGGTCGCCCCTGGTCGCGATGGGAGTTATCGGCACGGCTTCGGGCCTGCTCTTCGCACTCGACCGCCAGTGGGTCTACACCAGCCGCATAGCCGAGGTCGCCTATGGCAAGAGCCTGACAGTTTCGGCCAGCATCGGATTTCTCGCCTTGATCGCCGGCATGACCAGCGCGACCATCGCCGGAAGGACGTTCCGCTTGCAGACCGGGGGCGGACGGCAATGGCTGAGGTCGGCCACCGGCGGCCTGTTGATGGGCATGGGCGCAACGCTGGTGCCGGGAGGCAATGACACGATGCTGTTCACCGGCGCGCCGCTGCTGCTGCCCAATCTGCTGGCGGGGTATGCCGCCTTTGCCGCCACGCTGCTCGTCGCGCTGCTGGTTCGCCGCCGCGCGAAGGCCTAGACGCGCGCGCCGCCTGACCCGGCTGGCGCGTTTATGCCGCGTGGGCCCTCATGTCATCTTGAGGAATAGGTGATCCTGGACATCCACTTGCCGGCAACCGCCTTGCCTTGCTCGTCGCGCGCAGGCGCGAAGCGGGCGTGCCTTGTCAAACCTTCGCAAGCGGCAATATCCATAACGGCATAGCCGCTGGACGCGGTGACGATGCAGTCGGTTGCGCGGCCTTGCGGCGTAACCGTGACGGTGAAGGACACCGTGCCGGTCCAACCGTTGCGTTCGGCCTCGGCCGGATATTCGGCGAAAATTTTTCGGACCCACTTTATCTGGTTGATCGGTGCAAGTGGTCTGGATCGGGACCGGCCAGTGGCTGATTCCGGCGGCACGGTATCCACACTGGATGGCGGGGCCTCGCCACTTTGCTGGAACAGCGCCGGACCCGTATGGACAATAGCGGTGGCCAACCAAATTGCGCTCAAGGCAATATGCGAACCGATCCCTTCATGCCGAGGTTGAATTGTATCTCGGCATTTCCGATCTTTATACCCCCATCAGCAGCCGCACGCCGACCACCAGCACCAGCAGCGCCGTCAGCCACCTGATCCAGTGCGGGGGCAAGAGCCGCGCGGCCATGAGGCTGCCGATCTGCCCGCCGATCACCACGGCCACAAGCAAGGGAAGCGCCGCTTCAATCGCGGCGCCGAACAGGCCGGGGCCATTCTTGAACAGCTGCCCGGCCAGCCCGAATAGCGAGTTCAGCAGGATGAACAGGCTGGCAGTCGCCGCAATCCCGCGTGCCGCGTGCCAGCGCGCGAGGTGGAGCAAGGGCGCCAGAAAGATCCCTCCCCCAACGCCGACCAGCCCCGCGAAATAGCCGAGCGGCGCGGCGGCGAGCGGCATGAGGCGCGCCGCCCGCGTGACCTGGCCCTCACCGCCCTCGCGCACCGGGATCAGCATGGTGAGCGCGGTCAGCACCAGACTTGCCCCCAGGAGCGTCAGGAAGGTCGCCTCCTTGATCGGGGTCAGGCCGCCCAGAAAGCTTGCTGGCGCACCCAGGGCGACGATCACCAGCGCCTTTCTCCACGGGGTGACGCGGGCGCGGGCAAAGCGGACGCTCGATCCGCTCACCACGACGATGTTGCAGGCCAGCGAGATCAGCGGCAGCAGCCGGAAGTCGAGCCCGGAAAGCGCGAGCAGGGCCGAATAGGTCGATCCGCCTCCGAAGCCGACGCTGGCATAGAGCAGCGCCGTGACGAGGAAGGCGAGCGCCAGCAGCGCCGGAACCGCCCCGATCATCGCTCAGCCCCCGCCCGCGTTTCGCCTCAGACGGTCTGCGAAGCGCCGACCGCGCCGTGGCAATGCTTGTACTTGCTGCCCGATCCGCACGGGCACGGCGCGTTGCGGCTGATGTCGAGATTGGCCCATGGATTGTCGGTGTTGGCCCCGCCCGAGCCACTCGCTGCGCGCGGGGATCCGGCGAGCGAGCCGAACAGTTCGGGCCGCAGCTCCGACCCATCGCCATCGGCCGAATTGTCGAGCCCGGTCAGCGGGTCGATGTGGCCGGTGAGGAAGTCGGGCAGTTCCGGGAGTGCCTGCGGTTGCGGTGCCTCGATCCGCAGTTCCGCGCGGAACAGGATCTTCGTCACCTCCTCGCGCAGGGTGTCGAGCATCGTTTCGAACAGCACGAAGGCTTCCTGCTTGTATTCGTTGATCGGCTGCTTCTGCGCGATGCCGCGCATCCAGATCACCTGCCGCAGCGCATCGAGCGTCGCGAGGTGTTCCTTCCAGTGATGATCGAGCTGGCGCAGCAACACGTCCTTCTCGACGATCCGCCAGATCGCCGGGTCGGAGCTGGCGAACTTGTCCTCCATCATCTGGTCGGTGAGATCGCGCAGGCGTTCTTCGAGCAGCTCGGGCTCGACCTGGTCTTCGGCGAGCCATTCATCATAAGGCGGCAGGAAGCCGAAGACCTCCTCGGTGCGGGCCTTAAGACCTTCAATGTCCCACTGTTCGGGATAGGAACCCGGCGGGCACGCGGCGCCGACCAGCGCGTTGATGGTGTCGTGGCGCATGTCGATGACCACGTCGTCCACCGCCTCGCTGTCCATGATCTCGGCGCGCTGTTCGTACACGACCTTGCGCTGGTCGTTCATCACGTCGTCGTATTGCACGACCTGCTTGCGCATGTCGTAGTTGCGCGCCTCGACCTTCTTCTGCGCGGTCTCAATCGCCTTGGAGAGCCACTTGGATCCGATCGCCTCGCCGTCCGCGAGGTTCGAGTTCATCATCTTGGCGAACAGCGTGTCGGGGCCGAAGATGCGCAGCAGGTCGTCCTCGAGGCACAGGTAGAAGCGCGACAGGCCCGGATCACCCTGACGGCCCGAACGGCCGCGCAGCTGGTTGTCGATGCGGCGCGATTCGTGGCGTTCGGTGCCGAGCACGAACAGGCCGCCGGCTGCTTTCACGCGCTCCTTCTCCTCGGCAACCTCGGCACGGATGCGGGCGATGGCAGCGTCGCGATCCGGGCCCTCGGGCATGTCGGCGAGTTCGTCGAGGATGCGGTATTCTACATTGCCGCCGAGCTGGATGTCGGTCCCGCGCCCGGCCATGTTGGTGGCGATCGTCACCGTGCCGAGCCGCCCGGCCTGCGCCACGATCCGGGCTTCCTGCTCGTGGAACCGCGCATTGAGCACCGAGTGCGTCACGCCTTCCTTGTCGAGATACTCGCTGAGGAGTTCGGACTTCTCGATCGACACCGTGCCGACCAGAACCGGCTGGCCGATTTCCTGCTTCTCCTTGATGGCCTTGGCGATGGCCTGAAATTTGTCGGTGGTGTTCTTGTAGAACTCGTCTTCCTCATCGATGCGGGCGACGGGCAGGTTGGTGGGGATTTCGACCACGCCGACCTTGTAGATGTCCCAGAACTCCGCCGCTTCGGTCGCCGCGGTGCCGGTCATGCCGGACAGCTTGGGATACATGCGGAAGTAGTTCTGGAAGGTGATCGAGGCGAGCGTCTGGTTCTCCGGCTCGATCCGCACACCTTCCTTGGCCTCGACCGCCTGGTGCAGGCCGTTCGACCAGCGACGGCCATCCATCATGCGGCCGGTGAACTCGTCGATGATGATGACCTTGCCGTCCTTGACGATGTAGTCGGTATCGCGCCGCCGCGCGAAGTTGGCGACCAGCGCCTGATCGAGATGGTGGACCACCTGGGTGTTCTCGACATCATAGAGGTTGTCGGTGGCGAGCAGGCCTTTTTCGACCAGCAGCTTCTCGACCTCTTCAAGGCCTTCCTCGGTCAGCTGCACGCGCTTGGTCTTCTCGTCGATGTCGAGCCATTCCACCGGGATCTCGCGGGCCACCTCGTCAAGCGCGACGTAAAGCTCGGACTTGTCCTCGGTCGGGCCGGAGATGATCAGCGGGGTGCGCGCCTCGTCGATGAGGATCGAATCGACCTCGTCGACGATTGCGAAGTTGAACGGCCGCTGCGCCATCTGCGCGCGTTCGTGCTTCATGTTGTCGCGCAGGTAGTCGAAGCCGAATTCATTGTTGGTACCGTAGGTGATGTCGGCATTGTAGGCGTCACGCTTGTATTCCTCGGGCATGCCCGGGACGATCACGCCGACTGTCAGGTCCAGCCAATTGTAGAGCCTGCCCATCTCCGCAGCATCGCGCCGGGCGAGGTAATCGTTCACCGTGACGACATGCACGCCCTTGCCTTCGAGCGCGTTCAGGTAGACCGCCAGCGTCGCCATAAGGGTCTTGCCTTCGCCGGTGCGCATTTCGGCGATCTCGCCGCGGTGCAGCACGAGGCCGCCGATCAGCTGCACGTCGAAGTGCCGCATCCCGAAGACGCGCACCGATGCTTCGCGCACCGTGGCGAAGGCTTCGGGGAGGATGTCGTCGAGCTTGGCGCCGCCGTCGATCAGGCCCCGCAGCTTCGCGGTCTGGCCTTGCAGCTCTTCATCGGAAAGCGCCTGAATCTGGGGTTCGAGCGCGTTGATCTGGTCGACAATCTTGCGGGCGGACTTGATGTAACGCTCGTTCGCCGAGCCGAAAACAGTCTTGAGGAGGGTGTTGAACATGAAAGCAAACCTCTGGTGCGGGCAGCCGCCCGGACAGTGCGGGCGTCAGGCGTAATCCGGGAAACGATGGCGCGGGGCTCATGGCCGGGCGCGCGCAAAACGAGGGGGTGGTCCGGGAACGACGCGCCTATTCGAGCGCGCGTTCAACCCCCATCAGCACCGGCAGGCGCAGCGCTGCGGGTGCGGCGCCCTGCGGGCGCGGTGCCTCTGCCGCGCGGGTGGCGCTGATCGTCGTGGGTGCGGGCTGCACGGCCACATGTTCGGCCCCCGAACGCTCGTCCCCGGTTGCCGCAGCTATGCTGGAGGAGCACGCCAGCGCTTCGGCCAGTGAGGACGCCACGGACGCCTGAGCCGTGCCGCCAATAGCGACAAGGCCGGTCAGCAAGGCCAGAAGGGCTAGAAGACGCCGGGTCATGGTGCCCTCCAGATAGGGAATCGCGGGCGTTTCGTCCACCCGATTTGCCGATTTACGCAATGCCCTCCCCCGCCTAGAGCGCGAGACGCCATGAAAATCGATCCGTCCCCCCTCGCCCGCCCCTTCCCCGACTTGCCCGATATCACGGGCGTTACCCTGCGTGTGGCGCGGGCGCGCTACAAGACATGGGACCGCTGCGACCTCACCCTTGCCGAGCTGGCCGAGGGCACAGCGGTCGCAGGCGTCTTCACCAAGAGCGCCTGCGCCTCATCCGAGGTCGAGCTCGGGCGCACGGCGGTAACGCTCGGGCGGGCGCGGGCGCTGATCGTCAATGCGGGCAATTCCAACGCCTTCACCGGCTGGCGCGGGCGCGCCGCCGTGGAGGCGATCAGGGCGCAGGTTGCCGAGGCGCTGGGCTGCACGCTCGACGAGGTGTTCGTCTCCTCCACCGGGGTGATCGGCGTACCGCTGCCGATCGACAAGGCGCAGGCCGGGATCGCGGCGGCGCTGGAGGCCGCGCCCTGCGGGTGGAAGGATGCGGCGGACGCCATCGGCACCACCGACACCTTCGCCAAGGGCGCAGGCGCTTCGGCGATGATCGGCGGCACCCGCGTGGAGCTAGCCGGGATCATAAAGGGATCGGGCATGATCGCCCCCGACATGGCGACAATGCTTGGCTACATCTTCACCGATGCCGATATCGCCCCCGGCTTCCTTCAGGAGGCTCTGGATCGCGCCAATGCGGCGACCTTCTCGTGCATCACGGTCGATGGAGACACTTCGACCAGCGATACGGTCATGGTCTTCGCCACCGGCAAGGCAGGCCATTCGCGGATCGAAGGGTGGGACAGCCCCGGCGCCGATGCCTTCGCAGCGGCGCTGACGGACGTGTGCCGCACGCTCGCTCAACTGGTGGTGCGCGACGGGGAAGGCGCGCGCAAGTTCGTCACCATCCGCGTGAGCGGCGCCGCCAGCGACGTTTCTGCCCGCCGCATCGGCCTTGCCGTCGCCAACTCGCCGCTGGTCAAGACCGCCATCGCCGGCGAGGACGCCAACTGGGGCCGCGTGGTCATGGCGGTCGGCAAGGCGGGCGAACCGGCGGACCGCGACCGGCTTTCGATCGCCTTCGGCGGCATCTGGACCGCACGCGAGGGCGTGCCGGTCGAAGGTTATGACGAGGCCCCGGTCGCAGCGCACCTCAAGGGCGATGAAATCGACATCGCCGTCGATCTGGGCCTCGGGGAAGGCCGCGCAACCGTGTGGACCTGCGATCTCACCCACGGCTACATCGCGATCAATGCGGATTATCGTTCGTGAGGACCTGCTCGTGAGCGCGCTCGACGACGAGATCAGGGACCTGATGCGCTTTGCGGCGCAGCGCTCGATGCTGCCGCGCTTCCGCAATCTGGCGGCAGGCGATGTTGAAATGAAGGGCGAGGACGATCCCGTCACCATCGTCGACCGCGAGATCGAGGCCTTTCTCACCGAAGCGCTGACCAAACTCGCGCCGGGTGTTGCAGTGGTGGGCGAAGAGGCGGTGCACGCCGACAAGGCTGTGCTCGATCACCTCAAGGGCCAATGCTGGATCATCGACCCGCTCGACGGCACCGCCAACTTCGCAGAAGGCAAGGAGCCCTTCGGCATCATCATTGCGCTGGCCGACGCAGGCGAGGCAGTGGCGGGGTGGATTTATGACCCTTGCAAGGACCGTTTCTGCCACGCGCGCCGTGGCGAAGGGGCCTTCGTCAACGGTGAGCGCATCGCCGCGCAAACCACTGGGCAAAACCCGCCCGTCACCGCAGTGAGCCGTATCTTTCTCACTCCCGAACAATCGGCGATGGTCGACGCAAAGCTCGCGCCGCACTACACCCTCGTCGACATCCCGCGCTGCGCCGCCGAGCAATATCCGCGCCTTGCACTCGGGGAGAACGACATCTCCAGCTTCAAGCGCACCCTTGCCTGGGATCACGCGGCAGGCGTGCTGTGGCTCAACGAGGCGGGCGGCAAGGCCGCGCGGCTCGACGGCAGCGCCTACCGGGTGGACCAGCACGACGCGGTCACAGACCTTGGGGGTCTGGTCGGCGCGTCGTCACCGGCAATATGGGATGAGTTCGTCGCGCGCGTTATCGCGTGAGGATCAAAGCTCGCCTTCAAGCCACGCCTTGAGCGCGCCCTTCGGTGCAGCGCCAAGCTTTTGCGCAACCGGCTGACCGTTCTTGTAGAGCACCATCAGCGGTATCGACTGCACGCCGATGGCGGCGGGCGTGTCGGTGTTCTCCATGATGTCCATCTTGGCGATCACGACCTTGCCGGCGAGTTCCTCGCTGATCTCCTCCAGCGCCGGGGCGATCATCTTGCACGGCCCGCACCAGTCGGCCCAGAAATCCACCAGCACTGGGGTGTCGCTGTCCAGCACATCGGCCTGAAAGCTCGCATCGGTCACGTTGACGGTCGCCATGTCTGTCTCCTTTTGCCGGACCATAGGTGCCCCGGTCATCGAAATGCAATCTAGTGCGCGCGGCTGTTCACTCAATATCGGGCAGCGGCAAGGATTGCTGCGGGGCCTGCAAGGCGTTCTTGTGCAGCGCAAGGGTTTCGCGCGGCAGATCGAACAGCACCGGCGCATGGGTGTAGAGCACGCCCGCGCGCACCTCACGCTCCGGATGGATCGCCTCGAGCGCGGCGACATAAGCGGCCATCTGCCGCAGCGTTGCGACTGGAATCTCGGCGGCGCTGGCAGGCGGACGGCGGGTGGTCTTGAAGTCGACCACGGTGATGCGCGCATCCTCGATCAGCAACCGGTCGGCGGTGCCTGCCACCACCACGCCATCGACCGTGGCGGCGAGCGGCACCTCGGCAAGCGCAGCGGGTGAGAACAGCGCGGCGACATCCGGGTGTTCGAGCACACCGAGGGCCGCAACGAGCATCTCCTCGCGAAGCGCGTCGGGCAAATCACCCGCCTGCCGGGCCAGCCAGCGCCGCGCCGCCTCGGCGCGGTCGGTGGCGGGCACATCGGGCAGGCGTTCGAGCAGCGCGTGGATCAGGCTCCCGCGCCTTGCGGCGTGGCGTGCTGCATCGGGCGGCAAAGGCGGCTCTGCGCCCTTGTCCTCACCCGCCGAAGACGGCGCGAGCGGGCGCGGCGGACGCGGTTCGGGACCGATCGGAGTGGTGACCCAGCGTGGCAGGGATATGTCGCTTCCCTCCCCTGATACTGCGCCGTCGGCCGGAACCAGCGGCTCGGCGCGCTCGCCCCATTCCTTGCGCCAGTGCCAGACCGGATCGGTCAGTTCATCGCCCTCGAAAAGGGGGGCAAGGCGCGCATACCAGCTGTCCTCGTGAGGCTCGCCCTTCTTCGCTTCCTTGCGGTTCAGCGACCCACCGATGAACAGCGCTTCCTCGGCGCGGGTCAGTGCGACGTAGAGCAACCGCCAGTGCTCCTGCAGGACGGCCGCCTTCTTCGCTTCCTCGGCTTCGAGGATCCGGCCCTTCTTCTCATCCTTGCCGAGCGGCGGGAGCGGCACCTCGCGGCTGCGATCGCCGGCAAGGCCCATCGCCTCGTCCTCAAGCGAGAGCGCCCCTGCATCGCCGGGCGCACCGGTGGCATCGGCGAGGATCACGATCGGCGCCTGAAGCCCCTTGGAGCCATGCACGGTCATCACCCGCACCTGTCCGCTGCCGCTATCGCTGTCGCGCTTCAGATCGCCCGTCCCGGCATCGAACCACGCGATGAAGCCGGCGAGGCTCGGCCAGTGTTCGGCCTCGTAGGTGAAGGCGGCGTTGAGGAGCTCGTCCAGCGGATCGTTCGCCTCGCTGCCGAGCCGTTCTACAAGCCGCGCGCGCCCCTCCCATGGGCCGGTCAGCAGCCAGGCCATAAGGCTCTGCGGGGTCTGGTAGTCGGCGCGGCGCAAGAGGTCCTTGAGCCGCGCGGCTGTATCGGCCACGAAAGCCGGCGCGTCGTCGCGCTTCAGGTGATCCCACAGACGCTGCCTCGGAAGGCGCGGGACATGGGCGAGAAGGTCATCCTGCGTCCACCCGATGAGGGGCGAGGCGAGCAGGTTCGCAAGGCTGAGGTCATCCTGCGGCTGCGCGGCAAAGCGCAGCGCCGCGAGGACGTCCCGCACCGCCAGCGGCGCGCCGAGGCGCAGCCGGTCGACCCCTGCCACCGGCACCCCGCGCGCATAAAGCTTGGCGACGATCTGCGCGGCGAGTTCCTTTCTCTGGCGCACCAGCACCATGATGTCGCCCGCCGTCGCATGGCGGCGGGTGCCCTTGGCGAGCACGAAGGGCTCCGTCCCGCCCACCCAGCGCGCCACCTGATCGGCAATCCGCTCGGCAAGCAGGGTATCGTGGCGCGCCAGCCAGTTCTGCCCGGCGGTCTCGCGCGAATCGTCGCTCTTGTCCTCCTCGTCCTCGGCGTCCTCTCCGCCTTGCTCTGGCACCACAGGCGGCCACAGAGTGACAAGGCCCGGGCGCTCGGCACCCTTGTGTTCGGCCGGGGGCCTGTCGAGCCCGAAGGCGGGAAAGCCGAGCAAGCCGATCACCCGGTTGACGAAGCCGAGCACGATATCGGCGGTGCGGAACGACAGGCCGAGGTCGAGCTCCCGCCACCCTGGCGCGCGGCGGTTGACGCGGCCTTCGGCGATTCCCCGCCGCGCGGCATCGATGCGCGCATGGATGCGCTCCTTGGCGCGGGCGAAGTTCTCGGGGCTCGTGCCCTGAAAGCCGAAGATCGCCTGCTTGTAATCGCCGACGGTGAAAATCGTGCGCAGCTTGTCGCCGCGTGCGCCCTCGCCAGCGAAGAAGTCGTCGATCAGCGCCTCGACGATGTCCCACTGGCTGCGGTTGGTGTCCTGCGCCTCGTCGATGAGGATATGATCGAAATGCCGGTCGAGCTTGTAGCGGATCCAGTCGGCGGCCTCGGCCTTGCCGAGCAGGCCAGCTGCCTTGCGGATCAGGTCGGGAAAATCGAGCAGACCCTCGCGCGCCTTCCTCGCCTCCCAGCGGACCGCGAAAGCACGGCCGATTTCCAGCGCGGATGTGACGATCTCGGCGCAGGCGAGCAGGCAGCGGCGCTCCTCGTATGCATGCAGCGCCTCGGCGATATTGCCCTGATAGTCGGTGAAGCGCGGATCGAGCTTGGCCGCGCCATCCATCTTGCGCGGCTCGCCATCGGCCTTGAGGATGGTCTTGCGAAACTGGGGTGCCGCCTCGATCCTTCCGGGCAGATCAAGCGCCAGCCAGTGGCGCACGAAGGACGCCGCTTCCTGTCCGGTCTTGGCCTTCCACCCCTCCAGCGCGGGCAGCAGCGCCAGCAGGATGTCGTCAGGAAAGAGATCGGGATGGAGGATCTCGTCCGGCCAAGCCTCATCCGCATCGGCCGGCATCCCCAGCATCTGGCGTACCCGCCCGCCCATCGGCGATTGCCAGCTTCCGGGGCCCTCCCACATGTCGTGCGCGTCGGCGGCGCGCATCAGCCAGCCGTGCAGGCTCCCTGGGTCCTTGCGGGTGATGAAGGTCGCTATCCCGGCGAGAATGCGCACATCATGAGTCGCCTCGGCTTCCTCGACAAGATCGGTCAACACTTCGCGGGCAAGCAGTTCGCGGCTCCGGTCGTCCATCACCCGCGTGCCAGGGGCGAGGCCCGCTTCCTCGGGGAAGCTGCCGATGAGGAACTGCGCGAAGGCGTGGATGGTGTCGATCCTGAGGCCCCCGCCGGGGCAATCGAGGACGCTGGCGAAAAGACTGCGGGCGCGCTCCTGCGTGGCCGGGTCGATATCCGCACCAAGGTAGCCCAGCTCCTTTGCCAGTACCGTCGCGGGCAGGCGCACCCAACGCGCGAGGACCGCGTTGATGCGGTTCGCCATCTCGGCCGCGCCCGCCTTGGTGAAGGTCAGGCACAGGATCTGCGAGGGCGTGACATCCTCGCGCAGCAGCAGGCGCAGCACGCGCGCGGAGAGGACCTGAGTCTTGCCGGTCCCCGCCGAAGCGGACAGCCAGACATTGTCTTCCGGGTCGGCGGCCAGCAACTGGTTGCCCGCCAGCGGAAAGACGAGGCCGCCCCCGCCGCTCATGCCGGGTTGTCCTTCTCGCTCAGCCGCACGAGCCATTCTTCCAGACGCATCAGCTGATCGTATTCCGTGTATCCCTGATAATCCGGGTTCTCACGCGCACGGAAAGGCGTGCGGCCCTTGATGTATTCGCGGATGGCAGTCTCGAGCTTTTCGGCGTGATGAGGAAGGAAACGCTCGGGCGGCAGACCCTTTTCCCGCGATGAGAGCTTCATGGGGCTGATGCACTTCCCGAAGCCATCATCGCGGCGGGCAAATGCCCAGTATTCGAACCCGCTCGCCGTGCCGGCAGCCAAGCCTTCCCTGACAAATCCCCCCGCCTGCGCGATCAGCCCGAGCACCCCGAGTTGAAGCGCGAAACCGGCCTCCACCTCTTTCTTGCTGGGCACGCGGCCCGTCTTGTAGTCGATGATCGCAAGGCTCCCGTCCGACATCCAGTCGATCCGGTCGGCTCGGCCCATGACCTTGACGCCGTCAACAGTCATCTCACCGGATATCTCGCTGGCAAGCACCGTCCGGCCTTCCGCGCGCGCATCGTCGATCCATTCCTCGAACCGCTCCATCGCGGCGATCAGGCGCGGCTGCCACAGGGCGCGGAACAGGGGATGGACACGCTCGCGCGCGAAGTGCTCGGCGGCGAAGGGGGCGAGCGCGAGGCGCGGCTGAGTCACGCGCGCCTTGTGCCAGCTATCGAGAATGTCATGCACCAGCGTGCCCCGCAGCGCCGGATCGCTGAACGGATCGGCGGCGAGCGGCTGAAGCTGGCGCAGATCGAGGATCGCTTGCGCGTAGAACTGGTAGGGGTCGCCCAGCAGCCGGTCGAGCGCCGTCACCTTGATCGGCACGTCGCGCAGCCGCGGCGCAGGATCGGGCGCGGGGCGCGGATAGGCGGGGCTGCGCGGGCGCACACGGTCAAGGTGGGGAAGGATCGCCGGGATCGTGCGTTCCCGATGCTCGCGGTCGAGATCATCGCCCAGCAGCGCCTCGACCCGGAGCAGGAAACGCGAGGGCAGCGTCGGACCATCGGCATCGCGCAAGGACCGTGAAAGCACCACCTGCGGCGCCCCCATCGCGCCAGCAAGATCATGCGCGGCAAGCCCGATCCGGAACTCCGCGCCCGGCACGCCCAGCGCGCGCAGGACCGCAGGCGCAAGCAGCGCGTCCGCACCGGGCGGCTGCGGCCAGCTGCCCTCGTTGAGCCCGCCGCAGATCACCAGATCGGCGCGCGCCATGCGGGCTTCGAGCAGGCCGTAGATCGCCACGCGCGGATGCCCGCCATAACCGGGCCGCACCGCGACTGCCTCCATCGCGTCGCGCAAGACGCCCGCAAGGTCTGCCGTCTCGACCCGGGTTCCGAGCACCTCGGCGGTGCCGCGCAGGTCTTCGATCATCTGGCCGAGCGCGCGGCCGTCTTCGCGCTCCCATATGGCGCTTCGGGCGAAGGCCTCGGCCGCGTCGGAAAGCCGCGTCAGGGCCTCACCCAGCGCCATTTCGCGCGGCCAACCGGTGAGCGGCTCCACGAGCGCCTCGGCCGCCTCCCACCATGGCGCAATCCCGGCCTTATCAGCCGCCTTGCGCAGCGGTTCGAAACCCGGTGCAGGGGCAGGTCCGCGCATCTGACGGTCAAAGGCGCGCAGGCCCTTCAGCCAGTCGGCGCGGGACTGCGGTTCCCATCCATGCACCATGGGATGCCCGAAGGCGGAGACAAGATCGGCCGGGTCAGGCCCCTTGGCGGCGATCTGCGCCAGCAGTCCGAACAATCGCCCGGCCGGCGTCAGGGCCAGCGGGCGACCAGCGGAATCGTCGGCGATGATGTTCCAGCGTTCGAGATGCTGTGCGACCCGCCGGGCGAGGCCGCGGTCCGCGGTGACGACCGCGATGCGCCTTTCGGGCTGCTCCAGCGCCTGCCGCACCAGCAGGGCAATCGCCTGTGCCTCCTCCTCGATTGTCGCGCTGGCGAGGAGGCGCACCCCATCCAGCCGCCGCCGCTCGGGCGCAAGGCTCGCCCAGCCGCGGCTCGCCTGCGGGGGGAGAAACAGCGCGGAGATCGCGCGGCTGCGCGCGGGGCCCGCAGCGGAAGTCCCGCGCCGGTGCCAGGGCTGCACCTCGGCACGGTTGACGCCCATGCGATTGAGGAGGAGCTTCAGGTGATACTGCGGATGCGTCACCGCGTCATGGGCACCGAACACCGGCCCGCCCGGCTCCTGCGATGCGCCCGCAAGGCCAAGCTCGTCCCAGGCAGCGTCCTCCATCGCAAGGTCGAGGTCGGGGAGCACCACCGAGCCCTGCGGCAATCCGGCGATCACCCGCAGCAGCCGCGCCAGGGCGGGCGCGGCGCTGGTGACGCCCGCGGCGACGATCGGATGGGGCGGCGGCCTTTCGCGCCAGCGCTTGACGGCATGGTCGAACAACATGTTGCGGCGGGTGGCGGCATCGACCTCGCCGCGCTCCGTCAGTTCCGCCTGCCACCGAACATTGACCCGCGCGAACAGGCGGATCGAGCGCTTCCAGTGGTCCGCAAGCCCTGCAACACTATCAAGCACCGCATCGCTGAGCAGATCTTCGACCGCCTTCTCCTCCACCAGCAGCCGGTCCATCGTGCGCGCCATTTCCCGCGCAAGATTGAGCTGCGCGCGCCCCGGGAGCGGATCCATGCCCGCGGCGCGACGCTCCTCGACGATCAGGCGGTCGAGCGTCAGCCAGCGGCGCACCGGATCGCAGGCTGGGGGAATGTCGGTCGCGCCAAGCGGATCGAGCGCCGCGCCCAGTTTCTCGTCAAGATCGAGATCGCCGACCGCGATCATGCGCGGCATCAGCAGCCCGCCCGCGCCGGTCTCCCCGGTGTGGCGGATGAAGGCTTCCGATATCGTGCGCGCGGCCCTGCTCGAAGGAACCAACAGGGTCAGGCGGGCAAGGCCGAAACCGTCCTCGCGATAACGTGGCACCAGCCCGGCGACGAGCGCGTCGGCAAAGCCGCGGTGCGCGGCGATGGAATAGACGCGGGGTCCGGGCGCGCGTGGCTCAGCCACCCGTCAGCGCCTCCTCGGTCGGGCGGATCATCTGCGGGGTGCCGACCTCGAACCACAGGCCGGTGAAGCTGATGCCGTAAAGGCGGCCTTCCTCTATCGCCCGGTTCCAGAGGATGTTGGTCGAGAACGGGCCCTCGGGCGCATCACGTAGGAGGCGGCGGCTGACAAGCTGGATGCCGGTGTAGATGAACGGCGCGATCCGCCCGTCGCGGCGGCGCGAGAGGCGGCCCAGCGGGTCCATGTGGAAGTCTCCCGGGCCACTGAAGTTGCACGCCCGCGCGTGGGGCACGACGAGGAGCAGGGCGTCCATCGCCGCCGGGTCCCAGCGGCGCGACAAGTCGTGGAAGGCGCTCTTGGGCCCGTCGAGCCAGATGTTGTCGGCATTGAGGGCGAAGAACGGATCGGGGAGCTGCGGCAGGGCCTTCGCCATCCCGCCACCGGTCTCGAGCAGCTGCCCGCGTTCATCCGACACCGTCACCACAGGGGCCTTGCGCGCCAAGACATGGGCCTCGAGTGCATCGGCCAGATAGTGGACGTTGACTACGGCCTTGGCGACGCCAGCCTCGGTCAGCCGATCGAGCGCGTGGTCGATCAGAGCCTTGCCCGCAACGCGCACCAGCGGCTTGGGCTGGCTGGCGGTGAGCGGACGCATCCGCTTGCCGAGCCCGGCAGCGAGGATCATCGCGGTGTCGGAGGCGAGCGCGCTCATGCCGGGAACGCCCCCTCGGCTTCACGCAGCGCGTCCGGGATATTGGCATCGAACCACGCGGCCACGGGCTCCAGCGCTGGGTGGGCAAGGTCGCGCTCCAGCGCGGACCACACACGCGGGATCATCGCCAGATAACGCGGCTTGCCATCCCGCGCGTTCAGCCGGGTGAAGATGCCCACGATCTTGGCATTCCGCTGCGCGCCGAGGGTGGCGTAATCGGCGAGGAAATCGTCATCCGCGCCGCCCAAGCATTGCGCATAATGCAGCAGCATCGCGGTCTCCAGATGCACATCGACATCGCGGCGCGCATCCTGAAGCAGCGAGACGAGGTCATAGGCCGGGTGGCCCACCAGCGCGTCCTGAAAGTCGATCAGACCTTGTGGCGCGGTGGCTTTGCCACCAAGCAGCATGATGTTCTCGGCATGATAGTCGCGCAGCACCGTGACACCCGGGTTCTGGCGGGCGATCACCGGGGCGAGCACCGCGTCCCAAGCCGCTACATAGCTCTCGGCGTCGACGTCGAGACCCTGCGCCGGGCACCACCACTCCGTCAGAAGCGCGGCCTCGCGCTGGTAGACCGCCATGTCGTAGGGCGCAAAAGGCCCCGGCGGCAGACGGTGCAGCGCGGCGAGCGCATCGACCGCCGCCTCGTAGGCAGCGCGCTCCTCGGCCGGGTTCGCATCGAGCCAGTCGCGCATCCGGTCGTTGCCGAAATCCTCGGTCAGCACCCAGCCGGCTTGCGGCTCCTCGGCGAGGATTGCAGGCGCGCGCATAGCGTTTTCGTTCAGCCAGTGCGCGACATGAAGGAACGGCGCCGGATCCTCGTGCGGCGGGGGTGCGTGCATCAGCATCGCGCTCTCGCCCGCGCCATCCTTTCTGGTCCGCGAAAGGCGGAAGTAGCGCCGGAACGATGCGTCCCCCGGCAGCGGCAAGACAGCGGCATCGGCCCATCCCGCGCGGGCCACGAATTCGGCAAGTCCCTGAGGCAGTTCGGTCATGGCATGCGCCCTACCCAATCCGCGCCCCCCCGGGCAATCGCAAACCGTCCGCCTTCCCCGCTTTCCCCTTGCGGGTGGAGCGCAATTGCAAGGCACCCCGGCTCATGCGCGAAACCGCCCGCGTTGCGGGGCCATTCGGCAATCAGGACCGCGCCCTCTCGGTAATCGTCAAGCCCGATCTCGAGGAGCTCGTCAGGGTGATCGAGCCGGTAGAAATCGGCATGGACGACCGGAAGGCGCAGCGGCGGCGCAGCATAGGTCTCGATGATGGTGAAGGTCGGCGAAGGCACCTCCCCTTCGTGGCCGAGCGCGGCGAGGATGGCGCGGGCGAGCGTCGTCTTGCCTGCGCCGAGGCCGCCTTCGAGCGCGACCACATCGCCCGCCCGCAAACCGGCGGCAATGCGCGCGCCATAGGCGGCCATGGCAGCAAGGTCGGGCAGCGCGGCGCGCATCTCGCTCACTGAAGCGAACCTCTCATGGCAGCCTGATGGTCGCGGTGGTGCCGGCACCCTTGCGGCTGACGATCTCCAGCGTGCCATCGTGCGCGGCGATCAGCTGGCGGGCGAGCGGGATGCCAAGCCCGGTGCGGCGCTCGGGCGCACCCTCACCGCCGGGCTTCAAGCCTCCGTGCGCCCGGGCAAGTTCCTGCGAGCTCATCCCGCGGCCGTTGTCGACGATGCCGATCTCGATGGCCCAGTCGGAAGTCCCTTCGGGCGCCCTCCTGATCTCGATGACGATGCGCCCGCCCTCCGGTGTGCCGGCGACGGCGTTGTCGATGAGGTTGCCGATCGCCCGGCCCATCTGGCGCGGATCGGCCTCGATGACCCGCCCTCGCCGTCCCTTGAGATCGAGGCTGAGGCCGGCGGCGATGATCGCCTGTTCGCGTTCGCGCACCAGCGTGGTGAGGAAATCGAGCACATCGATCCGCTCCTTGCGAATCGGCAGCAGCCCGGCCTCGCTCTGGGAAAGGTCGAGGACGTTCTCGACCTGCTCGGTCAAGCGCTCGACTGCAGCCAGGATTGCATCGACATATTCGCCCGAAGTCTGCTGGTCGGCCATGGCGCCGCTCTTGAGCAGTTCGGCATAGCCGCCAATGGTGGTGAGCGGGGTGCGGAATTCGTAGGACATGTTGGCGAGGAACCTGGCCTTGACCGCGTCGGCCTCTTCCAGCGCCTCGGCGCGTTCACGAAGGGCCTGTTCGGCCTTCTGCGAGGCGGTGATATCGAGCACGGTCAGGAGGCCATTGCCATCGGGCAGCGGGATCCCGGCAAAGCGCAGCGTGCGCCCGTCGGCGAGCTCGACCTGCCCACCCTTCTCGCGCCGGTCGAGCGTTGCAGAGCGCACCGCAGCCCCGATCAGGCTTGCCTCCTCGGGCCGGACGAGATTGCGCCCGATTGCGCTCAGCAGTTCATCGGCGCTGGGGTGACGGTCGAGAAGGTCGGTGGTGAGGCCCCAGGTGCCGGCAAAGCTGCGGTTCCAGAGCTGCACCGAGCCATCAGGCGCGAAGATCGCCAGCGCCTCGAACAGGCTGTCGAGCGTGGCCGTGCGGGTGCGCAGCAGCGTGTCGCGCACCGCCGAGAGCGCAAGGCTTTCGGTGCGGTCTTCGGTGATGAGCACAAGTCCGCCATCGGGCATCGGCTGCGCGACGACGCGCAGGTGCGTCCCGCCGGGAAGCGGCCAGGCTTCTTCCTGCGTGTTCTGCATTCCGAACCAGCCGGTGCGCTCGCGCCGCCATTCGGGAAAATCGCGCACCTCGGGGGTGCGGCCGCGCTCGCGGGCTTCGGCAAGGAAGCGCTCGAAGGGGGTGTGCGCTTCGATCGCCTCATCTGTGAGGCTGAACAGGCGGCGGAACGGACGATTGGCGAAGGTCAGGCGCTCGTCGCCGTCGAACAGCGCCACCCCGACCGAAAGCTGATCGAGCAAAGCGCGCGTGGCCTCGCGGAAGGCGCGGAATTCGCGCGCGACCTGCTGCTGTTCCTCGATGTCGATGGCATAGCCTGCAACCCCCTCCTGCCCCAAGGGCAGGTCCGAGACGCGCAAGGAACGGCGCGCGCCGTGGATGGTGGCGGCAACGATGCGTTCGGACTTGTCCTGCGCCTGCAGGCTGGCGCGGGCGATGTCGGCGGGCGAACGGTCGTCCTCGGGTTCGAGCAGTTCGATCTGCCCCTGCACCACCTCGGCCGCGCTCATCGCGCCCACCGCATCGACATAGGCCTGATTGACGAGCTGGAGCTTCAGGTCCGCATCGCGGAACCACATCGGCATGGGCGCAGCCTCGATCAGGCCGACCAGCGCGGCGAAATCGCCGGTCGCGCGGGCGGCGGCGGACCGGAGCCGGGCCATCTCGGCGTGACTTTCGGTGAAGTCGAACACCCACACCAGCGCCGCGCCGCCGGGGGATACCTGCGGATCGGCGAGCGTGCCGTAAAGCGCGAGGCTGCGCTGGGCACCGGGAAGATTGAGCGCCATGCGGAAAGGTGCGGCGCTTTTCTGCGTGGTCTGGATCTTTGCCCACAGTTGATCGAGCTGCACCTGCGCAAGGCCGCCCGCTTTTGGATTGCCCGGCGGCGCCGCAAGCTCGGAAAGGTATTGGGGCATGCTGGCAAGGCCCAGCATCCGCGCGAGCTTGTCGGGCGCCTCGATCCGCCCGTCGACCCTCACCAGCAGCGGCAGGGCGGGCGCGACATCGAGCAAGGTCTGCATCCGCTTGAGGCTGGTGCGCATCGCCTTGGCGCGCCTGACGCTGCGGTTGGCGCGCAGCACGACCAGCCCTGCCCCCACCGCCCATGCGGCAAGAACCAGCGCGATCGTCACCAGCGAGAGGGGCGAGAGGTCCATCGCTCAACCGCTATGCGCGCGCGCACGGGAGTGCAACGGGTGAAGGCCCGCCCGCCCCCAACCCCGTGAAAAAACGGGGCGAGGCGGGCGGTTTCATGTCATCAATAGCGGTAGTGATCCGGCTTGAACGGACCCGCCTGCGGCACGCCGATGTAGCTGGCCTGCTTGGTGCTGAGCTGGGTCAGCTTCACGCCGAGCTTTTCAAGATGCAATGCGGCGACCTTTTCATCGAGATGCTTGGGCAGGACGTAGACGTCGTTCTCGTATTCGTCGGCCTTGGTGAACAGCTCGATCTGAGCGAGCGTCTGGTTCGTGAAGCTCGCGCTCATCACGAAGCTCGGGTGGCCGGTGGCGCAGCCGAGGTTCACGAGGCGGCCCTTGGCGAGGACGATGATCGACTTGCCATCGGGGAAGGTGACGAGGTCGGTGCCTTCCTTGATTTCCTTCCACTCGTAGTTCGACAGAGCCGAGATCTGGATCTCGCTGTCGAAGTGGCCGATGTTGCACACGATCGCCATCGGCTTCATGTTCATCATGTGGTCGGCGGTGATAACGTCCTCGTTGCCGGTGGCAGTGACGAAGATATCGGCGCGCTTCACCGCGTCTTCCATCGTGACGACCTCGAAGCCGTCCATCGCCGCCTGCAGCGCGCAGATCGGGTCGATCTCGGTGACCATCACGCGGGCGCCGCCGTCACGCAGACTTGCCGCAGACCCCTTGCCGACATCGCCATAGCCGGCAACGCAGGCAACCTTGCCGGCCAGCATCACGTCCGTCGCGCGGCGGATCGCGTCGACCAGCGATTCCTTGCAGCCATAGAGGTTGTCGAACTTCGACTTGGTGACCGAATCGTTCACGTTGATCGCCGGGAACGGCAGCTTGCCCTGCTTGGCGATCTGGTAGAGGCGCATCACGCCCGTGGTGGTTTCTTCCGAAACGCCCTTGATCGCCTTCACCGTCCTGGTGAGGTAGCCCGGCTTCGCGGCAACGAAGGCCTTCAATGCTCGCTGAAACTCAATCTCCTCGGCATTGGTCGGCTCGCCCATTTCCTCGCCCGCTTCAAGGCGCGCGCCCCACAGGGCGAACATGGTGGCATCGCCGCCATCGTCAAGGATCATGTTGCAGGTGAGGTCGGGGTCGGCTTCCGAGGCCCAGTCGAAGATGCGGCCCACATAATCCCAGTAATCCGCCAGCGTCTCGCCCTTGATGGCGAAGACCGGGATCCCGCGCGCGGCGATCGCGGCGGCGGCGTGGTCCTGAGTCGAGAAGATGTTGCAGGTCGCCCAGCGCACTTCGGCACCCAGCGCCACGAGGGTCTCGATCAGCACCGCAGTCTGGATGGTCATGTGGAGCGAGCCGGTGATGCGCGCGCCCTTCAGCGGCTGGGCTGCGCCATACTCTTCGCGCAGTGCCATGAGCCCCGGCATTTCGGTTTCGGCGATCATGATCTCGTCGCGGCCGAACTGGGCGAGCGCGATGTCCTTGATGACATATTCGGTGGTCGGTGCGGCAGCGAGGGTGGCCATGTTTCTATCTCCTAAGCACAGATACGCACCCGCGGGGGCGGACGGTCTGTTCATGCGCCCTGCCCCTAGCGCCATCACACGCGCGAGGCAAATATAAACTTATCTTTATATGTCTATCTGTTGCCCCTCGGGCCCCGGCCCTATAGAGAGCCCGAGCAAACCCCAAGAGAGGAAAAGCACACATGACGATCTCGGTTGGCGACACAATTCCCGAAGTCACTCTGGTCAAGGCCACGGCGGAAGGTCCGCAGGCGGTCAAGTCCTCCGAATATTTTGCCGGCAAGCGCGTCGCGCTGTTCTCGGTTCCAGGTGCCTTCACCCCGACTTGCTCGGCCAAGCACCTGCCGGGCTTCGTCGAAAAGGCCGCCGACCTCAAGGCCAAGGGCGTCGACGAGATCGTCGGCACCGCCGTAAACGACGCCTTCGTGATGGGCGCTTGGAACAAGGCCGCGGGCAGCGACGACATTACCATGCTCGCCGACGGCAATGCCGAATTCGTCGAAGCGATCGGCCTCACCATGGACGGCTCGGGCTTCGGCATGGGCACCCGCGGGCAGCGTTTCTCGATGATCATCAACGACGGCGTTGTCGAACAGCTCAACGTCGAGGAACCCGGCGATTTCCGCGTGTCGAGCGCGGACCACATGCTCGGGCAATTGTAAGCTCAGGACATTCCTCCCCGTCCCGCAGGGATGGGGAGGAACCCTGTCAGGTCAGCGGCGGCGCGCCGGAGGCGACCCACAGGGCCAGCCCGGCAGCAACACCGCAGGCGAGCAGCCCCCTCCCCCAAGGCGTGGGGCCAATACCCTCCACCCCGGCCATCGGCGGGCGGTCACCCCCCACCATCGGGCTGAGCAAGTCATCGCCCCGCGCCGCATAGAAGGCGATGGCGCACAGATGCAGGGCGATGAAGCCCGCAACGACCCAGAAGAAGGTCTCGTGGTTTTCGGTGATCGTGTCGGCCAGCGCCACCCCGACAAGCGGGTTGAGCGGCCCGGTCATCCCGTCATAGGGATCGCCCGCGAAGAGCCCGAGGCTCACCTGGAACAGCATCGCCCCGATCAGCGCAAGCGTGCTCCATCCGCCCAGGGGCGAATGGCCGATAAGGTTGGCCTTGCCCTCGCGCAGATAGGCCAGCACCGCGTTCGGCCCCGTCACAAACTGCCGGAACCTTGCCGTCTCAGGGCCGAGAAAGCCCCAAAGCACCCGGAAAAGCAGCAGTCCCAGCAGCACCAGGCCTAGCCGCCGGTGCAAGGCCCACTTGGAGTTCTCCGCCGTCCACCACATCGCGGGGACCAGCAGCGCAAAGCTCCAGTGGGTCAGCCGAAGCAGCGGGTCCCAGACCTTCACGTCCTGCAGCCGCGCCGCGCCCTCGCCCGAAGGCTCGATCATCCGGTCACTTCTTGTCGTCAAGGCGGAACTGGTCGTGACAGCCCTTGCAGGCCCCGCCCATCGCCATCGCCTGCGTGCCCACCGCCGCCTTGTCGCCGCCTCCGGCAAGGCTCGCCAGCTTGGCGCTTTCATCGACAAGCTTCTGGCTCGCGGCCTTGAATTCTTCCGGCTTCTGCCAGATCGAGGGCAGAGCCTCGGTCTTGAAACCGTCCTCGGTGCTGGTGCCGGCCGGAAACAGGCCCTCGATCCGCTGCGCGCGTGCGTTGATGTCGGTCGCCCTGGCGGCAATCAGGGCGAAATCGGGCGCTTCCTTTTCGAGCTCGCCGCGGACTGCCTTGAAGGCATCGCCGATCGCCTCGAAATTGTCGTGCCTTTCCTCGATCTCGGGCGGTGCCGATGCGGCCGGTGCGCTGGGCGCATCTTCGGATGATGTGCCGCCTCCCGAACAGGCCACAAGACTTGCCACAAGCGCGGCGGCGACAAGCAGACGGGGAGCAGACATGCGCGACATTCGGCTATCTCCTTCGATCGGACCAAAGGCACGGTCCGGCCGACAAGCTATGCCGGTTCGCCGCCTATCGCAAACATGAAAAAGGGCGCTCCGATCCCGGAGCGCCCTGAATTCAGGCGGTGGCGGGACAGACGTCAGCCGCCGCGAGTGTTGCCGGTTGCGCTCTCCGCCTCGGCAAGGATCGCGGCGCGGTCCTGCTCGACCATCGCGAGCATGGCAGTGCGGAAGCTGTCAGTGCGCGCGTCGACGATCTTGTCGATCGCCTTGGCGCTGGACTCGCACCAGCCCGGACGCGAACCGCTGGCCACGTTGTCGCGGGTCAGGCTGCGACGCGACTGGAGCGCTTCGCCGACCTTGGCGACCCGCTCCACATTGAGCGTGGCGGTCCACTTGCAGGCGAGGCTGCTGGGCCGACCGGCGACGCCGGGCGTGCCGATCTGGGTGGTCTCGATTGCCACCGAGCCCTTGTAATCGGCTGCGATCGGGCCGGCCTCGTGGTCGATCACCACTTCGTGCTCGAGCGCGAGCGCGGGCGAAGCAAGAGCTGCACCGAGCAGCCCTGCAAGCGCGAACTTCTTCATTATGGATACTCCTGCATTATCCCGGCCTATGTGACCGATCCCGCACCGCTTTTACCAGCGCGAATCGATTTCTCCAAGGCCGGATGCGGCTTTTTTAACACATGCAAGCGAATAATTCAATTTCTGAATATTCCTATCTTTGCAGGATCAATAGCCCATCAGGCTCATCACTTCCTTCCGGCTGCGATCATCCTCGAGGAAGCAGCCGAGGATCCGGCTGGTGATCATGCCCACGCCCGGGGTCTTCACCCCGCGCCCCGTCATGCAGCCGTGCTGCGCCTCGATCACGACCGCGACGCCATGCGGGTCAAGATGGTCCCAGATGCATTGCGCCACCTCGGCGGTGAGCCGCTCCTGGATCTGGAGACGCTGCGCATAGCCATGCAGCACACGTGCAAGCTTGGAGATGCCGACCACCTTGTTCTTGGGCAGATAGGCGATCGCCGCCTTGCCGATGATCGGCGCCATGTGGTGTTCGCAATGCGACTGGAAGGGAATGTCCTTCAGTAGCACGATCTCGTCATAGCCGCCCACTTCGGTGAACTGGCGGGTGAGGTGGATCGCAGGGTCCTCGCGATAGCCCTCGCAATACTCCAGCCACGCCCGGCCCACCCGCTTGGGCGTATCGAGCAGCCCCTCGCGCGAGGGATCATCGCCCGCCCAGGCGATGAGCGTGCGGATCGCCTCCTGCACGTTTTCCGGCACCTCAGGCTTGCCGAGCGGGTTTTCCGGATCGAACTCGTCGTCATGATCATGGGCGGAGATATAGTTCATGGCTGTTTCGTCTTTCTCAATCATCGGCTCGTGTGCAAGCCCCCTCGCCTGTCGATCCCGAGTGACGTCAACCCTTCACAGTCCAACGCGTTCCTTGTGGACCTGCCGATTGCGCGGGAAGAATACGCCCCTACCTTGATCGATGTAGGAAAACATCGCGAGGTTTCATCCCCCGCCTGCGCGAGAAAGGAGCATAGCGCCATGCGCGATCCGAGCGTCGCCGAATTCGAGACCGCCGCCCGCGCCGTGATCGCGCGCCTGCCCGAGGTGTTCGCCCGCGAACTGGCCGGCGTCGTCCTGAGGATCGAGGAATTCGCAACCGAAGAACAGCTCGCGTCGCTGGGCATCGAGGACCCCTGGGAACTGACCGGGCTCTATGAAGGCGTTGCGCTTACCGAAAGGTCGCAGTGGGACAACGAGGGCCTGCCGCCGGTCATCACACTGTTCCGCCAGCCCCTGCTGGCAGAAATGGAGGAAACCGGCGTCGGTTTCGCCGCGCTGGTGCGCCACGTGGTGATCCATGAGGCGGGGCATCATTTCGGGCTGTCGGATGCGGACATGCATGCGCTCGAAGACAGCGTCGAGGACTGATCGCCGCGCCTGCCCGTCCCCGAAACCGACAACGCCCGCCCCTTCGTCATGAAGGAGCGGGCGTTGTTGGCGCACCCGAAAGGATTCGAACCTCTGACCCCCAGATTCGTAGTCTGGTGCTCTATCCAGCTGAGCTACGGGTGCGCTCTGAGGGGCGCCATCTAGGGGGGTCGCCCCGGCTTGGCAAGGGGCTTTTGCGGGCGGTCAGCAATTTCGGAACAGCCTTGCAGCAAGGGCGATGTCGAGCGGCGGCTTGGGGAGCGAGAGCGCCTCGGCAGGGGTGAACCAGCCAATCGCCCCGCCTTCGAGCGCGCTCGGCTCGCCCTCCCACGCCCCTATGGCATAGAGCAAGATGACCAGCGGCGGCGCCTGCGCCTCTTCCGGGCTCTCGGCAAAACCTGCAGGCACGCAGGCCTCGGGTGGGCAGACGATGCCCAGCTCCTCTGCCAACTCGCGCCGCAGCGCCTCTATCGGCATTTCCCCCGCCTCGATCTTGCCCCCGGGGAATTCCCAAAGCCCTGCATGGTGCTTGCCGGCCGGCCGGCGATGCATCAGCCAGCGTCCTTCAGGCCGGTGCAGCGCACCCGCGACCACTGCGGTCCATGTGCGCGTCATGTCGGTTTTCTTGCCATTCGGCACCACCTTCTCAACCCTTTCTTAACCCCCAGGCGCGATTCTTTCGGCATCGGAACGCAGGAAACGGGGGGTCCCGAATGCCGTCGACATTCATCAAGAAGCTTGTCGACGACCAGTCGGGTGCCACCGCAGTCGAATACGGTCTGATCGTCTCGCTCATCTTTTTCGCGATCTACTTGGTTCTCCAGAGCGTTGCCGGTGCCACGCTGGACACCTGGAGGAACATCGAGACGCGGTCGGCCGAAGCGATAGCAAAAAGCTGATCCGGGAAGAACCGGATTAGGAAATTCTCAATAGGTTGCAGATTAGAAAAAGTTCAGCCCGCCGAAGACAGGGGGCGCAGTTACCGAAGACCAGAACCAGGAGACCAGACATGACCTTCTTCAAGAACCTCGTCCGTGACGAACAGGGCGCCACCGCCATCGAATACGGCCTGATCGCAGCTCTGATCGCCGTCGCCGCGATCACCGCCATGAGCAACCTCGGCACCCAGCTGAACACCACCTTCACCAAGGTGCAGACCGACATGGCCAAGAGCAACGCCAGCGCGTAAGCCGCTGCGTCATCGCCAGAACAAGAGAACGGCGGGGAGCAATCCCCGCCGTTTTTCTTTGCAGGCTGGCTCCGTTCAACGAACAGGGGCGAAGCGCGCAAAACCAGCGTCAGGCGATGAAATCGGATCGTCAGTCCAGTTAGGGATTTTTCAACCTGTTCAGATTTAAAACACGGCTGTCCACCGCGACCTGGGGGGCAGGGTAGAAATTGCAGCTTATCGGAGACCAGACATGACCTTCTTCAAGAACCTCGTCCGTGACGAACAGGGCGCCACCGCCATCGAATACGGCCTGATCGCAGCTCTGATCGCCGTCGCCGCGATCACCGCCATGAGCAACCTCGGCACCCAGCTGAACACCACCTTCACCAAGGTGCAGACCGACATGGCCAAGAGCAACGCCAGCGCGTAAGCCGCTGCGTCATCGCCAGAACAAGAGAACGGCGGGGAGCAATCCCCGCCGTTTTTCTTTGTGTCCGACAACTGCGAGCCGCTGCCGCAGGTGCTGCATGGCCAAACCATTACGAGAACCACAATACCTATGGTTTCCATTAAACTTCATGGCGGTTAGGCATTTTTCAACGGGTGTCGGTTTATTTTACGTCCAGCTCGCCGAGACCGGGCGGCGCAAAACGAATTTGACCAGCCAGGAGACCAGCCATGACCTTCTTCAACAGCCTCGTCCGTGACGAACAGGGCGCCACCGCCATTGAATACGGCCTGATCGCCGCCCTGATCGCCGTCGCCGCGATCACCGCCATGAGCAACCTCGGCACTCAGCTGAACACCACCTTCACCAAGGTGCGCACGGACATGGCCAAGAGCAACACCAGCGCGTAAGGCCGTTCAGCATTGCAGCAGGACAGCGGCGGGGAGCAATCCCCGCCGTTTTTCTTTGTCTCCGCGCAGTCTTTGGACGTGGTCCTGGCTGGCAAACCGGCAGAGACTAACGCGCCCGGACCACCAGCTTGACCTTCTGCCCAGCCGTCACCGTATCACCGCTGCGGAGCGCGTTGAGCACCCGGAACCGGTCCTCCTGAGCGCTGTCGTAAGCCATCCGCCGCGCAAGGCTCGCCACCGTATCCCCGCGAGCCACCGTGACCACCTCCAGCTTCTTGGGCACCACAGCGCCTGCCTCGGCCTGGGTCACCCGGCGCATCGACTGGAACATGGGGTTGAAGGTAGCGGCTCTGCCGGCCGGCGCGATCGCGACGAAATGGTAGGCCCGGTCCCGCGCGAATTCATAGGCAAAGACCACAAGATCGACCTGGCTGCGGCCATTGTTGACTCGCGCCGTGCCGTAAACGGCAGGCAACCCGTTGACCGTGGTGCGCTCCATCTGCTGCGGCGCAAGATTGCTGTTCTGCCCGCCTGCAGCGGCGAATTGCTGGCGCACATAGGCCTCAAGATCACCGCTGTACGGCGCAAGCGTCATCTGCGCCTGACCGCCCTGCCCCTGAATGCTCACCGCCCGTGTGCCGTTGACCATGTAGAAGCCCTGCGGCGCGGTGAAGGCAAGCCGCAGTTCGGGGTGGATGAAGGTGCTCCCCTCGATCAGTCCCTGCGCCGGATCATCGCCATAGCGCAGCCCATTGATGCGGGTGAGGAAAGTGTCGCGATTGGTGACACCGCCGCTACCGGCGTTGCCCGCCTTGGAAAGCGCGCTCTGCACGCGGCTGGCCGGATCGGGGTGGGTCGAGGCCCATTCGGGGACGCTCGCATTGCGGCCCGCAAGCCGTGCGTCGAGCGCGTTCTGCGCCGCAAGGCTTGCCAGCACCGTGCCCATCGCGCGCCGGTCATAGCCCGCACGGCCAAGATACTGGATGCCGAGATCGTCCGCCTCCAGCTCCTGCTTGCGCGAAAACTTGAGCGTCAGCAGCTGGGATCCTTCGAGGAAGGTGCGCGAGAGCGATTGGCCGACCTGCGAATTGCCGAGCAGTAGGCCCGACAGGATCGCCCCGCCGAGGCCCAGCAGCGTATTCTTCTGCGCTGCCTGCTGGCGCCGCTGCGAATGGCGCGCGGCCACGTGACCGACCTCGTGGCCGAGCACGGCGGCAAGCTCCGCCTCGTTGTTCATCAACGTCACCAGTTGGCGGGTGGTGTAGATGTAGCCCCCGGGGACCGCGAAGGCATTATGCACCGGCGAGTTGAGCAGGCTCACGGTAAAACTCTCGCGCGCATTGCCGAGGCCTGATTGCACCGCGATATTCTTGCCCACCTGTTCGACATATTGCGCATGGGTGCCAGTCATCGCTCCGCCGAATTCGGCGAGGAACTGCGGGTGGTACTGCGCCCCCTGCTGGGCTTCCTGCGGCGTGATCGGCGATGAGGCAGACGGCACCTGAGCGCCCGCGCCCATGCACCCGACCAGCGCCACCGAGGCCGCGCCAAATGCCAATATCTTGCGTGACAACCGTGCCATATCCTGTCCCTTCTGCGCCTGCTTGTTCTTCTTTCCTCAGACTTATCGGGAAAGTGGCGAACGGCAAGGGGATGGCAAACGCAAGCTTAACCTGCGATGGCAGCCTCAACCGCCGAGGGCGAGGAACCGTGCCTCGCGCGCGGCGACCAGATCGGTGCTGCCGTGACGGGCAAGCATGTCGAGCTCCTCGGCGAGCGCTGTGCCGAGCATCTGCGCGGCGCCAACCGGATCGCGCTGGGCGCCGCCGACCGGCTCCTTGACGATGCGATCGATGACATTGATGCGCTTCAGGTCCTGCGCCGTCACCTTCATCGCCTGCGCTGCATCGGCCGCCCTCTCGCTGGTCCGCCACAGGATCGAGGCGCAGCCTTCGGGGCTGATCACCGAATAGACCGCGTGTTCGAACATCAGCACGCGGTTGGCACTGGCGAGCGCAACTGCCCCACCCGAGCCGCCTTCGCCGACGATCGCCGCAACCATCGGTACGCGGAGCGCAAGGCACGCCTCGGTTGCGCGGGCGATGGCTTCGGCCTGACCGCGCTCTTCCGCCTCAATCCCCGGAAATGCGCCGGAGGTATCGACCAGCGTCACCACGGGGAGGCCGAATCGGCTCGCCATTTCCATCAGGCGGATGGCCTTGCGGTAACCTTCGGGTTTGCCCATCCCGAAATTGTGGGCAATGCGGCTCTTGGTGTCGTTGCCCTTCTCGTGGCCAATGAGCATCACGCGGCGACCGTTCAAGCGGGCAAATCCGCCCATGATCGCCAGGTCATCGGCATAAAGCCGGTCACCGCCCAAGGGCATGAAATCGGTGAAGGCATGCGCCACATAATCGCGGAAATGCGGGCGCTGAGGGTGACGGGCGACTTGAGTCTTCTGCCAGGGGCTGAGCGAGGCGTAAGTACTGGCGAGCAGCTCGGCGCTCTTGGTTTCGAGCCGCGCGATCTCGCTCGCGACATCGACGTCGTGCAGCGCGTTGACGCTGCGCAGCTGCGTGATGCGCTCTTCAAGCGCAGCGACCGGTTTCTCGAAATCGAGGTAAGAGATCATCGTCAGCGCGCTAGTCCGATGTTGCAGTTCTGGCAAGCGGGTGGCGGGAATTGACGAGGGCAACCAGCCGCGCGGCATCGACGTGGGTGTAGATTTGCGTCGTGGCGATATCGGCATGGCCGAGCAGCGTCTGCAGCACCCTGAGGTCCGCCCCGCCTTCGAGCAGGTGCGTGGCAAAGGCGTGGCGCAAAACGTGAGGACTTATGCTCGCGGGATCGAGGCCTGCGCGCCCCGCAAGGTCCTTCAAGAGCTGGAACAGCCGCACGCGCGAGAGGTGCCCGGTCTTGCCCGACGGGAACAGATAACGCGATGGCGGCACCGAGGCGCGCACACTCCGCCACCGCCCGAGCGCCTCCAGCGCCCGCGCGCCGACCGGGACCATCCGGGTCGTCCCGCCCTTGCCCGTCACCGTCAGGAAGGGCGCATCACGCGGCACGGCGGACAGCGGCAGGCTGACCAGCTCGGTCGCGCGCAGGCCCGATCCGTAGAGCAGTTCGATGAGCGTCAGCAGCCGCACGGCTTTGGGATCATCGCTGGCGGCGTCCTGCTCGGCGCGGGCGAACAGGGCGGCGATCTGGTCATGCCCCATCACCTTGGGCAGCGGTCGGCGCAGGCGCGGCGCGGGAAGCGCGCCCGAGGGATCGTCCTGCCGCCAGCCCTCGTCGATGGCGAAACCGAAGAATTGCCTCAATGCCGAGGCTTTGCGCGCGACGCTGGAGGGCGCGAGGCTTGCCCACTGCCCGGCAAGGCTCGCCACAGCCTCCCGGCCAGCCGCCGCCAGATCGCCGATCGCCTCTTCGGCCTGATCGAGATCGCGGCGGTAGGCGGCGAGCGTGTTGAGCGCCGCCCCGCGTTCCGCCGCCAGCATCGCGAGAAACGCCTCGGTCGACGCGGACATTACCCGCGCGCGACCGCCTCTGCGGCGATCATCCGGGCCTCGGCCTCCAGCCCCACGCGCTTGAGGGCAGAGGTGATGTGATAGAGGTGCAGCGGGGTCATCTGCGACCAGCTCGTGCCCTGCATCCCCAGCCCCGCCAGCAGCACCACCAGCGCCGGATTGCCGACTTCGGCCGCGCGCGCAATCGCTCCCGTCCAGCGGGTCCGGCGGGCAAGGTCGAAGCCCTGATCGGAGGCCAGAGCAGCCGCATCGCTCTCGCTCAGCCGCCCGAGCCCGGCGAGGCCCGCAACCAGGAAGGCCGACTTGCGGCTCCCCTCGCTGCCATCGCCGCTCGCGAAGCTGTCGACAGACCCCTGCCCCACCACGCCCCCGCGCGGCGCGACAAGCGCGACCAGCGCCCAGCCGAGCGAGCCTTCCTCGACCACGCCCGACCAACGCACGGCATTGCCGTCTAGCCCTGCGGCGAGCATCGCGGCGATCAGCTCGCCCGCCGCATCGGCATGATCCGCGCTCACCGGAATGCGCGCGGCGGCATAGGCGGTCAGCACCCGCGCGCCGTAACCGTCCGCCCCGCCCAGCGCAGGCCCCGCAGCCCAAAGGCGCTGCATCGCGGCGATGCGCGACGAAGGGTCGGAGGCGAGATAGGCCTCGCGCAAGGCCGCGGCATGGGTCTGCGGATCGCCCGCTGCAGCCGGATCGGCGAGAATCTCGGCATAGAGATCGACCAAGGCGTCGGCCGACATGATCCCCTCGCGCGCTGCCCGCCCGGCATAGAGCGCCCGCTGGCGCGCAGGCCACATCGGCAGCAGCGCGCCGGCACGCGCGTAATAGGCTCCGCCCTGCGCCTTCAACGCATTGTCGAGCAGACCCTCCGGCAGCGGCTCGCCCACCGCGTTGGCAAGGCCGAAACGCCAAGGGTTGAGATCGTCCACCCCCTGCCACTCGATATTGACCCCTCGTTGGCCGCGCCCCGCCGCTCCGGCAAAGCGCCGAGCGAGCAGCACGTCGACCCGCGGCGCGGCCCCCCGGAACAGCGCACGGTCGAGCTGCGATGCGGCGAGCGCGGCCTCGCCGGCATAGGCGTTGCAGATCGCCTGCCACATCTGCCATTCACCGTCCTGCCGCTGCGATCCCTGCAGGCGCACCGCCGGACACGCTCCGGTGATGTCGCCGCTGGCAAGATAGGCATTGAGCGCCTCCTGAGTGAGCGGCGCGGACCAGTTGGCGGTATCGATATCCTGCACCACCGCGCGGGCAACGGCGAATTCGCCGATCCGGTTGAGCACACCCACGCGCAGCGCGGCGAACTCGATCGGGTCCATGCCAAGCGGCGCGGCCAGCCGGCTCGCCAGCGCGCGGCGCAGGAGGATATGCCCCCAGCGCGAGACCATCGGGCCTTGCGTGCCGTTCAGCACCGCCCGCACCAGCTTGTCCGACTGATTGGCGAGCGCCACCGGCGGCAACCCGCCCTCGTCCGCAGCCAGCACGCCGATGCGGGTCAGCGCACGCTCGGCGCCGGGGGGGATATCGGTCTTGGGCTTCAACCCGAGCAGCTGATCGAGCTCCTCGGTCGACATGTTCTCCAGCTCGGCGAGGCTCGGCAGGCGGGCAAGTTCGTCGCGGGTGATGCTCGGCAGCGGCGGGAGGGTCGATGGGTCTACCGGCACGCCGGGGAGCAGAGGCTGAGAGAGCGTGCCACCTGACGGTGGCGCGACTGCCGGACCGGTGGCGGGAGCCGGCGCCGGGGAAGGCCCGCGCCCACCCGGCGTCGGCGTGCCGCGCGGGCTTGGCGCGGGAGCGGGATCATCGAAACCCGGTGGCAGCAGCGATTCGGGCTTGCCCTGCGCCAGCGCGAGACCCGCCAGCCCCGCCCCGCCAAGCGCGCCCGCCAATCCCAGCGCCAATGCGCTGGCGGGGAAACGGTAGCGCCGCGCCGTCATTGCCCCTGCTCCGGCAGCGCGACATCCTCCGCGATCGGGTGCAGCGGCTCCTCGCCCCCTTCGAACCATGCGAGCGCGATGAGCAGGACACCGGCACCGCCCGCAATCCACGGCCAACGCCGCACGCGCGCAACAGGCGCCGTTTCAAGGCCGGACGGGGAGAGACGCGATTGCCGCAGGTTTGCCATATTGCGCGTGCCCTAGCCCATCTATAGGCCGTGCGGCAATGTCCACCGCGTGCCCTTCCTCTCCCGATCGCGATATCGCAGCCCTCGCCGCGCGCATCACCCGCCCGGTCGTGCTGGTCGGGCTGATGGGCGTGGGCAAGACCACCGTCGGTCGCAAGCTCGCAGGGCTGCTGGGCCGCGATTTCGTCGATGCCGACGAAGCCATCGCCGAGGCCGCCCGGCGCTCGATCCCCGAAATCTTCGAGACCTTCGGCGAGGCCTATTTCCGCGACGGCGAACGCCGCGTGATCGCCCGCCTGATGGACGAGGGCCACGGGGTGATCGCCACCGGCGGCGGCGCTTTCGTCGATCCGGCCACCCGTGCCGCAGTGCTGGAGAAGGGCATCGCGGTGTGGATCGACTGCGATGTCGAGACGCTGGTCGAACGCACCGCGCGGCGCGGCAACCGTCCGCTGCTGAAGCAGGGCGACCCGCGCGAGATCCTCACCCGGCTGGCGGCCGAGCGCAAACCCTTCTACCGGCAGGCGCATATCCGCGTCGTCAGCGAGAACGGCCCCCACGCCGACACCGCCCGCGCGATCATCGAGGCGATTGATCAATGGCTGTAATTCCCGTCGCGCTGGCCGGGCGCGCCTATGACGTGGTGATCGAGGAGGGCCTGCTCGCCCGCCTTGCCGATTCCGCCGCGCCCTTCCTGAAGGGGTTCGGCCCCTCGCGCCCCGTACCTTTCGTCGCCGATACCAACACGCAGCGGCTGTTCGCCGCGGGAATTGATGCGCACCTCGATGCGCGCGGCCTGCGGGCGGAGTGGTTCGTGGTCGACCCGGGCGAGGACGCTAAGACCTGGGGCGTCCTCGAAAAGCTATGCGACTGGCTGCTGGCGCTGGGCGTCACCCGCAAGGACCATGTCTTCGCGCTGGGCGGGGGCGTGGTCGGCGATCTGGTGGGCTTTGCCTGCGCGATCACCAAGCGCGGGGTGGGCTTCGTGCAACTTCCCACGACCTTGCTGGCACAGGTTGACAGCTCGGTGGGCGGTAAGACCGCGATCAACACCGCGGCGGGCAAGAACCTGATCGGCGCGTTCCATCAGCCGTCACTGGTGCTGATCGACCCGCTGGTGCTCGGCACGCTGCCCGATCGCGAGATGCGCGCGGGGTTCGCCGAGGTGCTCAAGTATGGCCTGCTCGGCGATGCGGCTTTCTTCGCATGGTTGGAAGCGAGCGGAAACAAGGTCTTGGCCCGCGAACCTGCCGCGCTCGAACATGCCATTGCCACCAGTGTGGCGATGAAGGCGCGGATCGTTGCCGCCGACGAGCGCGAGACGCAGGACCTGCGTGCGCTCCTCAATCTCGGTCACACTTTCGGACATGCGCTGGAGGCTGAGACCGGCTTTTCCGACCGCCTGCTGCACGGCGAGGCGGTCGCGCTCGGCATGGTGCTGGCGGCGAAGTATTCCGCGCGGCGGGGCGAAATTTCCGCTGCCGATGCTGCGCGGGCAACCGGCGCGATTGCGCAGGCGGGGCTCCCGGCGGCGCTGACTGCGCTGGGCCTTGCCTGCGATGGCGCCGCGCTGGTCGATCACATGCGCCACGACAAGAAGGCGGAAGGGGCCACCCTGCCCTTCCTGCTGCTGCGCGCGCTGGGTGAGGCCTATCTCGCGCGTGACGTGGATTTGGCTGATATTGCTGAATTTCTCGACGGAGAGCTCGCCGCATGACCCGCTTCATCGACCTCTCGATCCCGATCACCAACGCCGTGGTCTCCGATCCCGAGGTGATGCGGCCCAAGGTCAACTACATGACCCACGCAAACACGTGGGAGCAGATCGCGATGTTCTTCCCCGGCCTTCGCCAAGAGGACCTACCCGATGGCGAGGGTTGGGCGGTAGAATTCGTTGAACTTTCAACGCATAACGGGACGCACATGGATGCGCCGTGGCACTTCCATTCGACCACTGACAGCGGTGCGACACCCGCCCCCAGCATCGACGAGGCCCCGCTCGACCGCTTTCTGCGCCCGGGCGTGAAGCTCGATTTCTCGCACCTCCCACACGGCCATGTCGTCAGCGCTGCCGAGGTCGAGGCCGAGCTCGCGCGCATCAACTACACCCTCCAGCCCCTTGATATCGTTCTCGTTCAGTCAGGCGCTATCTACGGGACCGAGGGCTTCATCGATCAGGGCGTCGGCCTTGGCGCGGAGGCGACCCTGTGGCTGACCGAGCGCGGTATCGAGGTCGTCGGGACCGATGCTTGGAGCTGGGACGCTCCCTTCAGCCACACCGCGCGGCGCTGGGCCGAGAGCCGCGATCCTGCGATCATCTGGGAAGGCCACAAGGCGGGGCGCATCCGGCCCCATTACCAGATCGAAAAACTATCCAATCTCAGCGCCTTGCCGCCCTTTGGCTTCACGGTCAGCTGCTTTCCCGTGAAGATCGAACGCGCCAGCGCCGGGTGGATTCGCGCCGTGGCGATGATCGAGGACTAGGCGTGCGCATCGCCCCTGCCGACCTCGATGACCGCGCGGTTCAGGACCTTATCGCCCTGCACCAGCAGGCGATGCTCGCCGGTTCGCCGCCGGGTCTGAGTTTTGCACTTGATCTCAGCGGGTTGCGCGACGAAGCTGTCACCGCATGGGCGGTTCATGTCGGCGAGTGCGTCGCCGCCATCGGCGCGCTCAAGCGGCTCGATCAAAAGTCCGGGGAAATCAAGTCGATGCGCACCCATCCCGATTTCCTGCGGCAGGGCATTGCAGCGGCCCTGCTCGAAACCATCATCACCCACGCCCGCAGCCTCGGCCTCACCCGCCTCAGCCTCGAGACCGGCACCGGCCCCGCTTTCGAACCCGCCCTTGCACTTTACCGGCGGCGCGGGTTCGCGGCCGGCCCGGCCTTTGCCGACTATGTGCTCACCGACTTCAACCAGTGCCTCCATCTGGCGCTGGATTAGGCCCGCGGGCTCAGTGCGCCGGGCGGCTCGGCAGCGCCGCGATATTGCCGCCAGCCTCGGTTATGCGGGCTGCCTTGATCGCAGCTTCCTCTTCAAGCATCTGATCGTGCTCGGAAAATAGCTGTTCGATATCGGCGCGGCGTTCCAGCAGCATGTTGGCGATGCCCGGCGCAAGGCTCTCGCCATCGCCGATCTTGCCAAGCAGGGCTGCCAGATCGCTCGCGGTTGCTTCCCGCGCGGATTTGAAGAAGTTGCCTTTCCGGTCAAAAAAACCGGTTCCCGTATGTGCCATGATCAAATCCTCCCACTGAGATTCAATCCCTCGCGCGGAGAATACCGCGACTCGGCAAGGAGAGAGTTTCTCACGACGAGCAGTGTAGGACAGAGCGGGAACAAGTTTTCCGTCTGAAATCACTAAACTGGCGCAAATGTACAACAGTTTTCGTAGCATACTTACGGATTTGCGTAATTTTCTGTCGCTCGTGGACCACTGGGCACGGCCTGTCGCAGGGAAACAGAGCCCGACCCAGCGGGCGAGAATCAGATTTGAAGGATTTTAGGCGTTCCCGGTCAGAGGTCTGACCCTGTCTTGAGCCGGGTCTGGCGGGGGTCTGAAGGGGGTCTGGAAGGGTCTGCGGCGGGTCTGGCGACATGATGCGGCGAGGCTCAAACGCGCCGACGGCTACGATCCGGCCGCGCTGTAGGCACCGCCCTCGGCCAATCCGACACGGGCGCGCTACCAGCAGGAAATTCGCCTACAGCGTCAGGTAGGAACGGCGCCGCGCGTGCCATCGGCGCAGGTTCCCGGCGCGCGGCAGCGGCCCCGCCGGCAGCGCGATCGCCACCGGCAAGGCTGCCATATCCGCCGCGGTCGGGCATGGCTGTGTCAGCCCGCGCGCCCCGGTCACTCCAGTTCGAGGATCACCGCGTCGACCGCGAGGCTTTCGCCCTCGGCAGCGTTGATCTTGGCGATCACGCCTTCCTTTTCGGCGCGCAGGATGTTCTCCATCTTCATCGCCTCCACGGTCGCGAGCGGCTGGCCGGGCTGGACCGTCTCGCCCTCGGCGACGTGGAGCTTCACCAGCATCCCCGGCATCGGGCAGATCAGCAACTTCGACAGGTCGGGCGGCACCTTTTCGAGCATCAGCGATTCGTGCCGCGCCAGCCGCTGCGGCAGCACCAGCGCGGTGTGCGCCGCACCGCGGGTGGTGACCTTCCACTGGTTGCCGGTGCGTTCTACGATCAGGCCGAGGCGCTGTTCTTCGCCCTCGCCCACCTTCCCGGTCGCTTCGGCCTGCAACATGCCGGGGCGCCAGGTGCAGGTGCCCTCGACCCGCACGCCGCCCACCATCGCATGGCCCTCGCCGAGGGTAACATCGAAGCGTTCGTCGCCCAGCTTCACCATCCATTCGCTCGTCACCGGCTGCGGCGCATCAAGCTGCCCGGTGATGTGCCGCGCGCGGCTTTGGAGGCTGAATTCATTGCCTGCGCACACCGCAGCGAGAATGCGCTTGAGGTCATCCGAGGTCGCCGCGCCGTGGAAGCCTTCGGGATATTCCTCGGCGATGAAGCCCGTCGTCAGCTCGCCCGAGCGGAAGCGCGGATGCTGCATGATCGCGGAGAGGAAATCGACATTGTGGCCGAGGCCCTTGATCCGGAAATTGTCGAGCGCCTCGATCTGGAGGTCGGCCGCCTCGTCGCGCGTGGGGGCCCAGGTGATCAGCTTGGCGATCATCGGATCGTAGAAGCGCGACACCTCGCCGCCTTCATAGACGCCGTCGTCAACGCGCACCGAGCCACTGCCCCGCGCGACGCCGCGCCGCGCCTTGCCTGCCACCTGCTCGTCCTCCTGCCAGCCGGCAAGCGGCGGGCTGTAATGCACCAGCCGGCCTGTGCTGGGCAGGAAGCCGCGATAGGGGTCTTCGGCATAGACGCGGTTTTCGATCGCCCAGCCGTCGATCCCGATATCGTCCTGTGTCATCGCGAGGCGTTCGCCAGCGGCCACGCGGATCATCTGTTCGACAAGGTCGATGCCGGTGATCGCTTCGGTGACAGGGTGTTCGACCTGCAGGCGGGTGTTCATTTCGAGGAAGTAGAAGCTCTCCCCCGTCGGGTCCGCGCCGCTGACGATCAGTTCGACCGTGCCCGCCGAGTAGTAACCCACCGCGCGCGCCAGAGCGACGCATTGCTCGCCCATGGCCTTGCGCATCTTGGGCGTGACGAAGGGCGACGGCGCTTCCTCGACCACCTTCTGGTGGCGGCGCTGGATCGAGCATTCGCGCTCGTTCAAGTAGAGAATGTTGCCGTGCTGGTCGCCGAGGATCTGGATCTCGATGTGGCGCGGGTTCAAGATGAACTTCTCGATGAACACGCGGTCATCGCCGAAGGAGTTCAGCCCCTCGCGCTTCACGCTCTCGAAGCCTTCGCGCACGTCAGCCTCGTTATAGGCAAGGCGCATCCCCTTCCCCCCGCCGCCGGCCGAGGCCTTCATCATCACCGGATAGCCGATCTCGTTGGAGATGCGCACCGCGTGCTCGGTATCCTCGATCTCGCCGACAAAGCCGGGGACGACGTTGACGCCCGCTTCTTTCGCCAGCTTCTTGGATTCGATCTTGTCCCCCATCGCGGCAATCGCGTTCACCGGCGGGCCGATGAAGGCGATGTTCTCTTTCGCCAGAGCTTCGGCAAACGAGGTGCGTTCCGAAAGGAAGCCATAACCGGGGTGCACCGCCTCGGCGCCGGTCTGCTTGCAGGCGGCGATGATCTTGTCGGCAATCAGGTAGGATTCCGCCGCGGGCGAGGGGCCGATATGCACCGCCTCGTCCGCCATGGCGACGAAGGGCGCGCGCGCATCGGCATCGGAATAGACCGCGACGGTCTTGATCCCCATCTTGCGCGCGGTGGTGATGACCCGGCAGGCGATCTCGCCGCGGTTGGCAATCAGGATTTTCGAGAACAAGGGCGCTTCCTCTCTCCAAGGGGCGTGAGTTGAATGGCGCTATGCCGAGGGTTGGGCCGCCAAGCAAGCTAGTGGATTTGGGACGTCAGTCCGGGAAGGTGACAAGTTCCTTCAGTTCCTGCGTCCGCTTGCGCGTAAGGTGCGCAAGGCAGCCGGATTCGAGCAAAGGGCTCATGCTGCCACCGCGCGCGTGATAGCCTTCCAGCCGGCACTGCCCGTCGCGGTAGGTCAGCCAGCCGCGCTGCGCCGCGCGCAGGCTTTCAAACCACCCCGGGCGCGTGTCGCCCTTGAACTTGTGGGGGGCATAATCGGCATCGCGCTCTTTCATCGCCGCGACCGTGATTTTCCACTGCGCGTTCAGTTCGGCATCCGCGATCAGATAGTCGCGGTAAGCGCACTGGTTCATCGCCTGCTGGATGCCGTCGTCGGCCCTCTTCTGATCGCATTCGGGCAGGGGCTCGGCGGATTGCAGCAGCAGCGCAAGGATCAGGGAGGCGATCATGATGCGGTCCTCTCGGCAATGGTTATGGGGCTGTCCGGCAAGGCAGGCGCCCGGCGAGCCCGAATTGTCGTCACCCCGCCCCGCCCCGCCGATCACAGCGCAAGGCCATGCCATATTCCTCCAGCCAATCGGCCTTGGTGGGGAGCAGATATTGCAGCGCCTCGGGAAGGAGGCCGTGGAGTGCGGTGGCGTGGTGCAGCTGCTTGCGGCGGTCGGAGAAGCAGTAGGGCTGGCTGGCGGGAAGGCTGCCGAGGAAACGCTCCATGCCGCTCTCGGTCGCCCCGCCCTCGTCGGCGAGGCTGAGGTAGAGCGGGGGGCGGTTGGCGGCGGGGAGCGGGCGGCGGCTGAGGGCCTCGAAGTCCCATTGCAGGCTGGGGCTGATCGCCCCGTAGCCGGTGAAGAGCCGCGGCGTCTCGGCCCAGGTCTCAACCACGAAATGCCCCGCCGCGCTTTCACCGACGAGGAACGCGCGGCCATCGGTGCGGTAGCGGGCCTCGATCATCGGCTTGACGGTGCCTGCGATCCACGCCCGGAAGGCGGCGCCTTCTCCGGCGGTGGGGTAGCGTTTCGCTTCGGCGGGATCTTGCGTCGATGGCAGGAGTTCGCGCTGGCGGTCGCGGGTCTCGATGCCGACGACGATCGCATCCTCGCTGCGCCCCCACAGCGCGCCCCAGCGCATCAGCCCCGCGCCCATCATGAGGTCCTGCTGCAAGGCCCCATCGAGCTGGTAGATGACCGGCCAGCGCTTGTCGGGTTCCTTGGCATAGTCGGGCGGCAGGATGATGTTCACCTCGCGAGCGGCGCCGACCGCCTCCAGCACAACCGTCTCGCCGATGGTCAGCGGCTGCAGCTCCGGCGCAGGTGCCGACGCGAGAGCCGCCGCTGCCAGCGACCCGATCACTCGGCTGGCACCGCGCTCTTGCAAGCCCGCGCAGGCTCTTCGCCCTTCAGCGCGGTCAGGCCCAGCTTGGCGAACAGCGCGCCGTCCTTGTCATCACCCGCATTGGGCGCGGTCAGCAGCTTGTCGCCCGTGAAGATCGAATTCGCGCCTGCAAGGAAGCACAGCGCCTGTGTGGCTTCCGACATGGACTCGCGCCCCGCCGAGAGCCGCACCATCGAGCGCGGCATGGTGATGCGGGCGACCGCGACCGTGCGGACGAACTCGATATCGTCGATTCTAGCGAGCGGCGTATCGGCCAGCATATTGCCGAGCACCGTGCCCTTGACCGGCACCAGCGCATTGACCGGCACGCTTTCGGGATGCTGCGGCAGCGTTGCGAGCGTATGGACGAAGCCCACCCGATCCTCGCGCGTCTCCCCCATGCCGACGATCCCGCCGGAGCAGACGTTGATCCCCGCCTTGCGGACGTGATCCAGCGTATCGAGCCGGCACTGGAAATCGCGGGTGGAGATCACCCGCTCGTAGTATTCCGGCGAGCTGTCGATATTGTGGTTGTAGTAATCGAGCCCGGCTTCCGCGAGCATCTCGGCCTGATGCGGTTCGAGCATCCCAAGCGTCATGCAGGTCTCGAGCCCCATGTCGCGCACGCCCTTCACGATCTCGACAATCGCAGGCATGTCTCGGTCCTTGGGATTGCGCCACGCCGCGCCCATGCAAAACCGCTGGCTGCCCGCATCCTTCGCCTGCGCCGCGCGCTGGAGCACGGCCTGCACGTCCATCAGCTTGGTGGCTTCCACGCCGGAGTCCGCATGGACCGACTGCGAGCAATAGCCGCAATCCTCGGGACACCCGCCGGTCTTGATGCTGAGCAATGTGCAGAGCTGCACCTCGGTCGCGGGGTGATAAGCGCGGTGGACGCTGGCGGCCTGAAACAGCAGCTCGGTGAAGGGCAGGTCGAAAAGGCCTGCGATTTCGGCACGGGTCCAGTCGGTGCGGGGGTGGGTCAATGTTTGTCTCGCATGAGGTGGCGAATCATCAGAATGCCGATGGTGATGAACGCCAAAGGGACACCGGGAATAAGGATGAATTGAACAACTGGATCGGGATCGCATTCAGGGCAAGAGCCAAGAGCGGCGAGGATCGCAGCAACGAAGGTGAAAAACAGCGCGACAGCGGCAATCATTGCGCATCCGAATTTCTGACGCCCGGTAGGCACCGGACGGTCGTTAAAACTCACGCAATCCTCTCCTTCGTCATTGCGAGGAGCCGCAGGCGACGCGGCAATCCAGAGCGTCTCGCGCGGCGCTCTGGATCGCTTCGCTCCCCTCGCAATGACGAGGGATTAGACCCTACTCCGCCGCCTCGTCCAGCGCTTCACCCAGCGGTGGCATGTTGTGGCCGAGCAGCACGAGGATATCCGCCGCGCACTCCACCACGTTGGAACCGGGGCCGTAGATCCCCTGCACCCCTGCCTCGCGCAGGTAGTCGTAATCCTGCGGGGGGATGACGCCGCCCGCGGTGACCTTGATATCGCCGCGCCCGGCCTCGCGCAGGAGGCGGATCAGTTCGGGGATCAGGGTCTTGTGGCCTGCCGCGAGGCTGGACGCGCCAACCACGTCGACGTCCTTCGCCAGCGCCATCGCGGCGGATTCCTCCGGCGTCTGGAACAGCGGGCCGCTGACCACATCGAAGCCCATGTCGGCAAAGGCGCTCGCGATCACATTCGCGCCGCGGTCGTGGCCGTCCTGGCCCATCTTGGCGATCATGATGCGGGGCGCGCGGCCAAGGCGGCGGCCCACGGCTTCGACGCCGTCGGTCACCTGCGCCCAGCGGCGGTCGAATTCATAGGCGCTGGCATAGACGCCGCTGACCGGCGCGGGGGTCGCATCGTGGCGGCCGAAGACTTCCTCCATCGCCGAGGAAATCTCGCCCAGCGTAGCATCGTGGCGCGCGGCCTCGACCGCCAGTGCCAGCACGTTCGCGCCCGAAGCACAGCCCGCCGTCAGCGCCGCCAAAGCCGCGCGGCACGCAGCCTCGTCACGCCCTTCGCGGACCTTGGCGAGGCGAGCGATCTGGCCGGTGCGGACCTTCTGGTTGTCGACCTCCAGCGTCTCGAGCGCGTCTTCGCTTTCCTTGCGGTACTTGTTGACGCCGACGATCACCGTCTCGCCCTTGTCGACCTTGGTCTGCTTTTCCGCCGCCGCGCGTTCGATCGCGGCCTTGGGCGCGCCGGTGGCGACGAAGGCGGTCATGCCGCCCGCCGCGTCGACTTCCTCGATCAGCTTCCACGCCTCATCCACCAGCGTCGCGGTCAAAGCCTCGATATAGTGCGATCCGCCGAGCGGATCGACGACCGAGGTGATCCCGCTTTCCTCCTGCAACACCAGCTGGGTGTTGCGGGCGATGCGGGCGCTGAAATCGGTCGGCAGCGCAATCGCCTCATCGAGCGCATTGGTGTGGAGCGACTGCGTGCCGCCCAGCACCGCCGCCATCGCTTCCACCGTGGTGCGGATCACGTTGTTGTAGGGGTCCTGCTCCTGCAAGCTGACGCCGCTCGTCTGGCAATGGGTGCGCAGCATCTTGGAGCGTTCGTCCTTCGCTCCCAGATCGTCCATCACCCGGTACCACAGCGTGCGCGCGGCGCGCAGCTTGGCGATCTCCATGAAGAAGTTCATGCCGATGCCGAAAAAGAAGCTGAGGCGGCCTGCAAAGGCATCAATATCCAGCCCCGCGGCCATCGCGCGGCTCGCATACTCCTTGCCATCGGCGATGGTGAAGGCGAGCTCCTGCACGGCGGTCGCCCCGGCCTCGTGCATGTGGTAGCCGCTGATCGAAATCGAATTGAACTTCGGCATGTTGGCCGAGGTATAGGCGATGATGTCGGAGATGATCCGCATGCTCGGCTCGGGCGGGTAGATATAGGTGTTGCGGACCATGAACTCCTTGAGGATGTCGTTCTGGATCGTGCCCTCAAGCTTGTCCTGCGACACGCCCTGACGCTCGGCCGCGACGATGAAGAAGGCCAGCACCGGGATTACCGCGCCGTTCATCGTCATGCTGACGCTCATGGAATCGAGCGGGATCTGGTCGAACAGAATTTCCATGTCCGCAACCGTGTCGATCGCCACCCCGGCCTTGCCGACATCGCCGACGACGCGCGGGTGATCGGAATCATACCCACGGTGCGTGGCGAGGTCGAAGGCCACGGAAAGCCCCTTTTGCCCCATCGCCAGATTGCGGCGGTAGAAGGCGTTCGACTCCTCGGCGGTGGAGAAGCCCGCATATTGCCGGATGGTCCACGGACGGCCCGCATACATGCTCGCCTTCACCCCGCGCGTGAAGGGCGCGAAACCGGGGAGCCCGGGGTCGAAGCCCGCATGATCTTCCGCCGTATACAGCGGCTTGATCGCGAAACCTTCGGGCGTGTGCCACGTAAGGTCGCGGCCCTTCACTTCCTTGGCGGCGAGGGCGTTCCAGTGTTCGAGCGTGGGTTTGTCGGTCATTGCGTTACCATTTTCCGTTCGTGTCGAGCGAAGTCGAGACACCGCGCCCGGGTACCTCGACTGCGCACTTCTTGCTCCGCTCGATACGAACGGAGGAGGGGGCGTTTAGTGCCCCTTGAATTCCGCTTTCCGCTTCTGGAGGAAGGCCATGCCGCCCTCGGTAGCATCCTTGGTCGCGCCGGCGATGCGCTGGCCCTCGGCCTCGGCGAGCAGCACCATCTGGAGGTTCTGGTCAAGCGCTGTGGCGATGTTGCGCTTCATCGTGGCGTAGGCGACGGTAGGCCCGTTCGCCAGCTTTTCGGCGAGCGCGCGGGCTTCGGTCATCAGGTCGGCATCCTCGACGCACTTGTAGACGAGGCCCCATTCCTCGGCCTGTGCGCCGCTGATCTTCTCGCCCAGCATCATCATCCGCGTGGCGCGCGCGCGGCCGATGGCGCGGGTGAGCAGCCAGGTCGATCCGCCATCGGGCACGAGGCCGATATTGACGAAGGCCTGCAGGAAATAGGCGCTCTTGGCTGCGATGGTGAAATCGGCGGCCAGCGCGAGGCTGCACCCGACACCCGCCGCCGGGCCGTTGACCGCGCAGATCACCGGCACGCTCGCGCGGACTACCTGGCTGATCGCGGGGTTGTAGTGGTTGATCAGCGCCTCGTGGCTCCCGCCCTTGCCGCCCAGCGCACTGCCCTCGCCCCGCGCCGACAAATCCGCGCCCGAGCAGAAGCCCTTGCCCTCGCCCGTGATCAGCACCGCACGCGCGTCCCCAAGGTCATAGAAGGCCTGCCCCAGCTCGTCCGCCATCTGCGGCGGCATGGCGTTGAGCCGCTCGGGGCGGTTGAGGGTGATCGTGAGCAGCGGGCCTTCGCGGGTCACGCGGATCGTTTCGTAGGACATTGTTTTCTTCTCCCTTTCGTCATCCCGGACTTGATCCGGGACCGCTTGCCGCAAGCGACCCCGGCTCGGTGGCCGGGGTGACGGATTAGTTCAATTCGACCAGTGCGTGCCCTCTTTGGGCGTCTCCATGATCTCGGTAAGCATGCCGCCCATGTCCTTGGGATGGACGAAAAAGATAGGCGTGCCGTGCGCGCCGATGCGGGTGGGGCCGAGGATGCGCTTGCCGAGCGCCTCGAACTCGGCGCGGGCTTCGGCGATATCGGGCACTTCGAAGCACAGGTGATGCTGCCCGCCCAAGGGGTTCTTGGCGAGGAAGCCCGCGAGCGTGGAGTTCTCCCCCAGCGGCTCGATCAGCTCGATCTGGGTGCCGTTCATCGCCCCGTCCGCGCCGGGGGTGTCGACGAAGCAGACCTTCACGCCCTGCTCCTCGAGATCGAACGGCGTATGGATCTTGGTCGCGCCCATAACGTCGCGGTAGAACGCGATCGAGTCCGCGATGGAGGGCGTGGCGACCCCGATGTGGTTGAGACGGCCGAGTTTCATACACTTGTTTCCCATTTGCGGCTCATGCCACTGCAAGCCTCATAGAAGGCCATCCCCAGCTGTGTGAATTCAATGAATTGCACCCAACCGCTTGGCCCTTCTCTCGCAGGCATTTCGTGCCGAGACATACGCAAGATTTGCGCCCTCTCTAAGATTTCGAACTGAGCTTCACAGCCTTCAAACCAAGGCACGCGTCGTTCCCCTCGAAGCACAACTTCTAATGGCTTGTCATTAAGTCGAATTTCGATTTGTGAAGGCAGGCCCCACGCTACGGGCTTTGCAGGCATGTCCCCTCTGAAGTTTCGCACGGCTTCGCTCGCGCGTTCTCTTGTTTCATCATTGAGGGGGAACATCCAACTAATGTCGGACGCGAATTCGCTCACGTAATGCTCAACGATAAAACGGGAAAATGCCCAAGGCTTTTCAGACTGAGGCCGCCTGTCCGACACCATTGCATAAAAATTCTGTAAAAACAGTGCTTCTTGCGGGCCTACTGCAGCCATCATATCCGAGAACACAGCATGACGATTACTGCCAGAAATTGATGCATCGAGAATAAGATTTGCCCACCATTCGGTAATCTCGTCATCCTCATCTGACATTGACGCATCGACAATGAGCCTTGTGAGCAGACCGGGCTTGATCGGTTTAGGCTCAATCCCCTCCTCACGAGCGATAGCTTCAGCCCTTGCAAAGATACTCAAGCGGCTTTCAAGATAAACAAGTAGGTTGGACCCAAGGCGATCAGCACTTGGCCCAAACACCTTGCCAGCGAACCATGCTGCCGAACCCATGAGAACGGCATCTGTACCTATTACAGGCTCAACCACCCCAATACCTCACAGCGGAATATTGTCGTGCTTCTTCCAAGGGTTCTCGAGGCTCTTCGTCCGCAGCTTCCTTAGCCCCATTGCGATCCGGCGCCGCGTCGAGTGCGGGTGGATCACCTCGTCGATATAGCCTCGGCTAGCTGCCACGAAGGGATTGGCGAAGCGGTCTTCGTATTCCTTGGTGCGTTCTGCGATCTTGGCGGGGTCGTCCTTTTCCTGACGGAAGATGATCTCCACCGCGCCCTTGGCGCCCATCACCGCGATTTCGGCGGTGGGCCACGCATAGTTCAAGTCCCCGCGCAGGTGCTTGGAGGCCATCACGTCGTACGCCCCGCCGTAAGCCTTGCGGGTGATAACGGTGATCTTGGGAACGGTCGCCTCGGCATAGGCGAACAGCAGCTTCGCGCCGTGCTTGATGATCCCGCCCAACTCCTGCGCGGTGCCGGGGAGGAAGCCGGGGACGTCGACGAAGGTGATGATCGGGATCTCGAAGGCGTCGCAGAAGCGCACGAAGCGGGCGGCTTTCTTCGAGGAATTGATGTCGAGCACGCCCGCCAGCACCATCGGCTGGTTTGCCACCACGCCCACGGTGCGGCCTTCCACCCGGCCGAAACCGCAGATGATGTTGCCCGCGTGGGCCGGTTGGATCTCGAAGAAATCGCCCTCGTCCAGCACCTTGGTGATGACTTCGTGCATGTCATAGGGCTGGTTGGCGTTGTCCGGGATCAGCGTGTCGAGGCTGTTGTCGATCCGGTCCCATGCATCGCCGGTGGGGAGCACCGGGGCTTCGTCACGGTTCGACAGCGGTAGGAAATCGAAGAAGCGGCGGGTGGCCAGCAGTGCCTCGACATCGTTCTCGTAAGCCAAGTCCGCGACCGAAGTCTTGGTGGTGTGCGTGATCGCCCCGCCCAGTTCCTCCTGCGTCACGACCTCGTTGGTGACGGTCTTCACCACCTCGGGGCCGGTGACGAACATGTAGCTGGAATCCTTCACCATGAAGATGAAGTCGGTCATCGCCGGGCTGTAGACCGCCCCGCCCGCGCACGGTCCCATGATGAGGCTGATCTGCGGGACGACGCCGCTGGCGAGCACATTCCTCTGGAACACCTCTGCATAGCCGCCGAGGCTCGCCACGCCCTCCTGAATGCGCGCGCCGCCCGAATCGTTCAAACCGATCACCGGCGCGCCGACCTTCATCGCAGTGTCCATCACCTTGCAGATCTTCTCGGCATGGCGCTTGGACAGCGAGCCGCCGAACACGGTGAAATCCTGCGAGAACACATAAACCAGCCGGCCGTTGATGGTGCCGCTGCCCGTCACCACCCCGTCACCCGGAACGCGCTGGGTTTCCATGCCGAAATCGATGCAGTCGTGTTCGACATAGGTGTCGATCTCTTCGAAGCTGCCCTCGTCGAGCAGCACGTCGAGGCGTTCGCGCGCGGTCAGTTTGCCCTTGGCGTGCTGGGCTTCGATGCGCTTGGCGCCGCCCCCCATCCGGGCGGCTTCGCGGCGACGTTCCATTTCGGCGATGTTGGCGGACACTCAGGGTTCCTCTCAAAGGCCAGTCTCTCGTGGCGCAACGCGTTGCCTTAGCGCGCTGCAAGCGTCAACGTGGCAAAAGTGGCGGTGATGCAGGGAAGCGCGATGCAGGCGGCGGATGTGGTGGTGATCGGCGGCGGGATCGCGGGGCTTTCGCTCGCCGCGCGGCTGGCGGCGAAGGCACGGGTGACGGTGCTGGAGGGCGAGAGCGCGCCGGGCTATCACGCCTCGGGGCGGTCGGTCGCTTTTGCCCATTACGGACTGGGCAATGATCCGGTGCGCCGGCTCACCGCGCTCAGCATGGCCGATCTGGCCGCGCATGGCAGCGTCCACCCTGCCCTCTACATCGCCGGGGCCGAGGATCTGGCGGCGCTCGATACGCTGGAGGCGGTGCAGCGCGCCTTCGGCTGCGATCAGGCGCGGATCGGCCCGGACGAGGCGCGCGCGCTGTTGCCTGCGCTCAAGGCGGAGGCCTGCGCCGGAGCGCTGGTCGATCGCGGGTCGCTGAAGCTCGATACCGATGCGATGCTGCAAGCCCATGTGGCAGACCTGCGCGCAGGTGGCGGCGCGCTGGTGACGGGCGCGCGGGTGACGGGCATCGCGCGCGAGGGCGGAGCATGGTGGGTCATGACCGAGCGCGGGGAAACCCATGCCGCGCCGATCCTCGTCAACGCGGCGGGGGCCTGGGCCGATGCGGTCGCCCGGATGGCGGGCGTCCGGCCGGTCGGGATAGAGCCGCGCCGCCGCACGGTCATCTCCTTCCCCGCTCCGCAAGGGCAGGACGTAGGCGGCTGGCCGTTCGTCAAGACGCTCGGCGCGGGGTTCTACATGGTGCCCGAGGGGCGCGGGCAGTTGCTGGCATCGAGCATGGACCAGACCCCTTGCGAGCCTTGCGACGCGGCCCCGGAGGAGCTCGACATCGCTATCGCGGCTGACCGAGTCGAGCAGGCGACCACCCTCGCGATCCGCCGCATCAGCCATTCCTGGGCGGGCCTCCGCAGCTTTGCGCCGGACGAACTTCCGGTTATCGGCCATGCCGCAGGCGCGCCGGGGTTCGTGTGGTGTGCAGGTCAGGGCGGCGCGGGCTTCCAGACCGCGCCAGCGCTCTCGCGGATCGCGGCGGCGGCGGTGCTGGGCCTGCCGTTCCCGGAAGACTGCGCAGCGGCGGGCCTCACTGAGGCGCTTTTCGCCCCCGCCCGCTTCGGAGCCTAGTTCGGCTTGGCGAGCCTGCCGCTGAACACCACGCGGCCCGCAAGGTAGGGCGCGAGCCCCGCCAGCGGGCGCATCGCCGCCCGCTCGGCCCGCGCTGCCCACCTGAGACGCGAGGGGTAGAGGCGCCCTTCGAGAACGTTGAACCAGTCGGTCTCCAGCCCGGTCAGGCGCGCGGTGACGAGGGCGAATTCATGCTCGTCGATCTTGTGCTCGTCCTCGGTGATGTAGGGCGTGTCATCGCCGTAGATCCAGCGCCGCATCCGCGGATAGAGCACCCGCTGCACCGGGCCGCTCTCCCGGATCGCTTGCAGGCGGGTGTGGGTGTAGAGCTCGTCGCCGATCACCTGTGCCCCCGGCTTCAGCACCCGCGCGATCTCGGCCATGGTCGCGGCGATATCGACATGGTGGAGGATGTCGACGAACACCGCCGCATCGAAGCTGTTCTCGGGATAGGTCAGCGCCTCTGCGGGCATGGCGGCAAAAGCGATCTCGACCCCGGAGAGCTCCGCGCGGGCCTCGGCGATGGCGAGGCTTTCGGGCGAGAGGTCGCAGGCCGAAACCCGCGCGCCGAGCCGGGCGATGCGGATCGCATCGTCGCCGAACCCGCAGCCCAGCACCAGAACCGCCTTGCCCGCCAGATCGCAGGCCAGGAGCCGATCATACATCGACCAATAAGCGTTCCACGGGCGGCGCTGCGTGCTGACGATGATATCGTCGGCAACCGGGCGCAGCACTTCATCAGCCGCATTCGCCGCATGTTCGCGGTGATATTCGAGCTCGCGCTGCTGGCGGGCGGTGAGGCCGATTGCGTTCATGCCCGGCAGATAAACCGTTCGGGTTAAAGCAGTCTTGCCTGAGATTGGCTGCTGTGCCGAAACGGGTCGGCACGCACAGACAGCCACTTGTCCACCTATTTGAAAAGCACCAGTTCCTCGGCCATGGTCGGGTGAATGGCGACCGTGGCGTCGAAATCGGCCTTGGTCAGCCCGGCCTTCACCGCGATGGCGGCGGCCTGCATGATCTCGGGCGAATCCGGCCCGATCATGTGGATGCCGACGATCCGGTCATTCGCCGCATCGACGATCATCTTGTAGAGGCTGCGCTCGTTGCGGCCCGCCACCACGTTCTTCATCGGGCGGAAATCGGACTGGTAGACCTTGATGTTGCCGAGCTGGTTCCTCGCCTCGCTCTCGGTCATGCCGACGGCGGCAATCGGCGGGTGGCTGAACACGGCGCTCGGCACGCAGGAATGGTCGACCGCATAGGGCTCGCCCGGGCCGAACACGGAATCGGCAAAGGCCTGGCCCTCGCGGATGGCGACAGGGGTGAGCTGCACCCGGTCGGTCACGTCGCCCACGGCGTAGATATGATCGACATTGGTGCGGCTGAAGGCATCGACCACGATCTCGCCTTTCTTGCCCAGTTCGACGCCGACCGTTTCCAGCCCCAGTCCTTCAACGTTGGGAACGCGGCCCGTCGCGACCATCACCGCGCCGTATTCGCAAGGCTCCTGCCCGGTGAGCTTGACCAGCAGCGTGCCGCCGGCCTGCTTCTCGATGCTGTCGAACTCGGCGTTGAACAGGAAGGTGATGCCCTTGACCATCGAGATCTGGAGCAGCCGGTCGCGCAGGGCCGCATCATAGCTGCGCAGGATCGTGTCCGAACGGTTGGCGATCGTCACCTTGCAGCCGAACTCGTTGAAGATCCCGGCAAATTCATTGGCGATATAGCCCCCGCCGGCAATCAGGATGCGACGCGGCAGATCATCGAGGTGGAAGGCTTCGTTCGAGGTGATGACATGCTCGCTGCCGGGGAATTCGGGCACATGCGGGCGCGCGCCGGTGGCGACGAGGATGTATTTCGCGGTAACGGTCTTGCCGCTGGCCAGCGTGATTTCATGGTCGCCGGTGATGACCGCGCGTTCGTTGAAGATCGTGACATCGTGATTGCCGAGCGTCTGGCCGTAAAGCCCCTCGAGCCGCGTCACGTCCTTCTGCACGGAATCGCGCAAGGTCGCCCAGTCGAACCGCTTGCCCTCGATCGTCCAGCCGAAATGCTGCGCGTCAACGAGGTCCTCGGCGAAGTGCGCGCCGTAGACGAGCATCTTCTTGGGCACACAACCGCGGATCACGCAGGTGCCGCCGACACGGTACTCCTCGGCCACCGCGACGCGCGCGCCGTGGGCTGCGGCAACGCGGCTGGCGCGCACTCCGCCGGAGCCGGCACCGATGGTGAAGAGGTCATAGTCGTATTCGTCGGCCATTCGCGCTGCTCCCGCTTGCTTGGGTGCGCATATGGGCGAAGGCCCCGATGGCGGCAACCATCGGGGCCTGAAATGCAGTAATTCAGACAAAAGGGTGCGGGGATGTCAGCCCTGCGCGGCGCGCGGACGACCGCCGCCACCGCCGCCGCCGCGGCGACCACGGTTGCGATTGCCACCGCCGCCATTGCCACCGGCACCATGGCCCTGCCCCTGCCCCTGCGGACGACCGCCGCCGGGACGACCGCCCGGTCCGGCCTTGGCCGAAGGCTGGCGGCGATCACCCTGCGGGCGCTGGTCGCCCTGCTGCGGGCGACGCTCGCCGCGCGGCGCATCGGCATGACGCCGCTCGCCGCCACCAGCAGCAGCAACACCGCCGTTGCGATCATGCTGCGGACGGCCCTGCGGCTTGCCCTGCGGCTGCGGACGGCGTTCGCCCTCGCCCCGGCGCTCGCCACGCTGGTCGCCCTTCGGGGCCCCACGCTGGCCGAGCGGACGGGCCTGCACGCGCTTCATCGGTTGGCGCGGCGCGGGCTTCTCCGGCCCTTCGCCTTCGACCACGGCGCGGAAATTGTCGGGCAGAGCAAGACGCTCCAGCTCGGCGCCCGTCACCTTGCGGATATCCTTGAGATAGGCGCGCTCGTCCTCGGCACAGAAGGCGATGGCGATCCCTTCACGGCCCGCACGCGCGGTGCGGCCGATGCGGTGGACGTATTGCTCGGGCACATTGGGCAGCTCGT
>VFQM010000130.1_pt1 | contig 94573 bp, 73 predicted proteins | sample 3512391 | NCBI WGS metagenome assembly VFQM01 (sample SAMN10412369, study PRJNA504923) | tailings metagenome | isolation source: Replicate 1 from Balatoc abandoned mine | place: Philippines | reverse complement strand
GGCTTCCAGGCCGCCTTCACCGAGCTCTACAAGGACTACATCACCTACGTGCCCAACGCGCGGGTGCTGGAGGTCGACCCCTTCAACCAGCGCATCAAGACCACGGCCGGCGACATGAAGTTCGACCACGCCGTGCTGATGTCGCCGCACCAGGCCGGCGACATGGCGTGGAAGGCCGACGCCATCGGCCGCACACCCGAGGGCAAGGCCAGCGGCTGGGCCGATGTCGACCCGCAGCAGCTGCACCTGAAGGGCGACGACCGCGTCTACGTCATCGGCGACGCCGTGGGCGTTGTGGCACCGACCTTCCGCTTCTATCCGAAGTCGGCCCACGTCGCGCACGCGCATGGCACCATCGTCTCCGCCTACATCGCCGAACGCCTGTCCGGCAAGCGGCCGGCGGTGCAACTGCCCGACAACCTCTGCTACATGATGGTCAACGGCAGCCCGCAAGAGGCCATCAGCGTGCAGTTCGACTACACGCTCAACGCGCAGGGGCAGATCGAGCAGACGCAGATCGACGACAACGACCGCCGTGCCGACCTGGTGGCCGAGAACTTCCGCTGGGCGGCGCTGAAGTTCGGCGACCTGTTCAACTGAGGCCGCCTGGCGCACGCGGGTCTTCCAGCGCGCTGGCTACGATGTCGGTCATGGACGACACGCTCACAGCCCTGCTGAACCGCCACTCGCTGGGCATCAAGTACCTGGCAGAGCCCGCCCCTGATGACGCACAGCTCGCGCGCATGGTCGAGGCCGCGCTGCGCGCGCCCGACCACGCGTCGCTCGTGCCCTTCCGCCTGGCCGCCGTGCGCGGTGCCGCGCGCGAGCGGCTGGCGGCGCTGTTCCGCCAGGCCGCCATCGACGCCGGCAAGGACGCTGAGGCCGTGGCGCTGGACGACCAGCGCGCGCGCGAGGCACCGCTGGTGGTGGCGGTGATCGCGCGCATCGACCTCGGCCACCCGCAGGTGCCCGCGCACGAACAGTGGATGGCAGTCGGCGGCGCGCTGACCAACTTCCTGAACGCGGCGCACCTGATGGGCTTCGCCGGCAAGATGCTCTCGGGCCGCAAGGCGCGCGACCCGCGCGTGGTGGCAGCCTTCTGCGAGCCCGGTGAGACGCTGGTGGGCTGGATCGGCATGGGCACCGCCACGCGCCCGCCCGCCGCGCGGCCGCCCAAGGCGCGCGGCATCGACGTGCTGCGCGACTGGTAGGGCCGCGGGTGGACGCGCCGCCTGCCTGGCGCCTGCTGCGCCGCCACGAGCGCGACGTGCACGGCCACTGGTGCGACATGGTGCTGTACGCGGTGCTGAACCCGCGCATCTGAGCGGCTGCGCAGGCGCCGGGTTCCCGGGTCTTTCCGGGTGTTTGCCCGGGGTCGCCAAGCCCGGGCCGGCACCGCACAGTGCAGGGCGTCCTGCCCCGCGGAGCCCGCGCCATGCACCTGCAAGCCCACGAACACCAGCGCCGGCACATCGCCACCGTGATGCAGGTGGCTGCCGACGGCCTGGCCGCACCCGGCGCACAGGCGCACGACGCCATCATCCGCGCCTCGTGGCAGCGCTGCGTGCACGAACACCGGCTGGACCCCACGCGCATGCAGGAGGCGGTGATCCTGCCGCAGGCGCGGCTGCGCGAGCACCAGGACCAGATGGAAGCCTTCCTGCACATCGCACGGCACGGCCTGGAGTCGCTCTACGCGCAGGTGGCGGGCATGGGCTACGTGGTGCTGCTGACCGACGCGCGCGGCATCACGGTCGACTTCCTCGGCGACTTGGTGGTCGAACCCAGCCTGCGCAAGGCCGGCCTGTACCTGGGCGCCGACTGGAGCGAGCACCACGCCGGCACCTGTGGCGTGGGCACCTGCATCCGCACCGGCGAGGCGCTCACGGTGCACCTGGACGACCACTTCGACGCCACGCACATCCCGCTCACCTGCACCACGGCGCCGGTGTTCGGCCCCACCGGCGAGCTGAACGCGGTGCTCGACATCTCGGCGCTGAGCGCGCCGCAGCCCAAGGGCAGCCAGCACCTGGCGCTGCAGCTGGTGAAGCTGTATGCGCAGCACGTGGAAGACGCGCAGTTCCTGCACCGCTTCCGCCACGACTGGGTGCTGCGGCTGTCGCCGGCGCCGCAGTTCCTCGACGTGCAGCCCGAGTACCTGCTGGCGCTGGATGCCGCGGGCCGGCTGATCGGCCACAACCGGCGCGCGCAGCTGCTGCTGCAGGGCGGGTCCGGCGGCCGGTCGCTCATCGGGCAGCCGCTGCACGCCCTGCTGGAACTGCGGGCCGAGGACCTGGGCCGCTTCGATGGCGCGCGGGCGGCCGACCAGCGCGCGGTGATGCTCGCCGGCGGGCACCGGCTGCTGTTCCTGCTGGCGTCGCCGCCGCCGGCCGGCGTGCCGCGCGCTACCACGCCGCAGCCGGCCGCGGTGCGCGTGCCGGCGCCGCTGGCCGCGCTGTCGGGCGGCGACGCAGCGCTGGAGCGCCAGATCGAGCGCGCCGCGCGGCTGGTCAACAGCCCGGTGAGCCTGCTCATCACCGGCGAAACCGGCAGCGGCAAGGAGTTCTTCGCCAAGGCGCTGCACGCGGCCAGCGAGCGCCGCGCGCGGCCGTTCGTGGCGGTGAACTGCGCCGCCATCCCCGAGACGCTGATCGAGAGCGAGCTGTTTGGCCACCTGCCTGGCAGCTTCACCGGCGCCGGCCCGCGTGCCAAGCGCGGGCTGATCCAGGAAGCCGACGGTGGCACGCTGTTCCTCGACGAGATCGGCGACATGCCGCGGGCGCTGCAGGCGCGGCTGCTGCGCGTGCTGGCCGAACGCGAGGTGCTGCCGGTGGGTGCGGCACGGCCCGTGGCGGTGAACATCCGCGTCATCGCTGCCACGCACGCGCCGCTGGAGGCGCTGGTGCGCGAGGGCCGCTTCCGCGACGACTTGTACTACCGCATCAACGGTGCGCACTTCCACCTGCCGCCGCTGCGCGAGCGCAGCGACCTGGGCGTGATGATCGACCGCCTGCTGGCCCAGGCCGGCCCCACGGTGGCGCTGCACCCGGCGGCGCGCGCGCGGCTGCTGGCCCACCGCTGGCCCGGCAACCTGCGCGAGCTGCGCAACGCGCTCGACTACGCACGCAGCGTGTGCAGCGACGGCACCGTGCAGCCGGGCGACCTGCCCGATGCCCTGCATGCATCGCTGCACACGGCCCCGCACACAACCCCGTCCGGCCGCACCACGCCGCCGCGCGCGGCCGCCCCGGGCGCCGACGCCGCGGCGCTGCTGCAGGCGCTGCGCGCGGCGCACTGGAACGTCTCGGCGGTGGCGCGCACGCTGGGCTGTTCGCGCATGACGCTGTACCGGCGCATGCAGCGCTTCGGCATCCGGTCGCCCAACGCGCTGGACCCGGGCGGCGGCGACGCAGGTGTCACACCCCGGGTGTGACACCTGTCGCGCTGTGACAGTTGCACGGCGCACGCGCTGCCGTGCTGCGGCGCCGCAGTCCTGAGGCCGCCAGCACCGCTCCACCAGGGAAACGCAGCCGTTGCTGCGCTGCCGCACCCGTGCTGCAGCAGCAACCCGGCGTGCCGGCACGGCGCTTGCGCTGATGCAGCCGGCGGCGCGCGCACGGCGCCCGCAGCAGCACCCACAACGGAGACAACCACGATGACCGACACGACCCCCACCGCCACCGCCCGGCACTGGCTGGCGCGCTTCGAGCAGGCGCTCGCCACGCGTGACATCGACGGCGCCGTCGCGCTGTTTGCCGACACCTGCTTCTGGCGCGACCTCGTCAGCTTCACCTGGAACATCTGCACGCAGGAAAGCCCGGCGCAGATCCGCGCGATGCTGCAGGCGCGGCTGGACGACGTGGCACCGTCGAACTGGCAGCTCGAAGGCGAGGCGACCGCGGCCGACGGCGTCACCGAAGCCTGGTTCACGTTCGAGACGCGGCTGTCGCGCGGCCGCGGCCTGTTGCGGCTGCAGGACGTGGGCGGCCAGCCACGCGCCTGGACGCTGCTGACGACGATGGTCGAACTCAAGGGCTTCGAGGAGAAGACCGGCACGCGCCGCGTGGCCGGTGCCGAACACGGCGTGCACAAGGGGCGCAAGAGCTGGGCCGAGCAGCGCGCCGAGGAGCAGGCGGCGCTGGGCACCACGACGCAGCCCGACGTGGTGGTGATCGGCGGCGGGCAGGGCGGCATCGCGCTCGGCGCGCGGCTGCGGCGGCTGGGCGTGCCGACCATCATCGTCGAGAAGAACGCGCGCGCCGGCGACAGCTGGCGCCGCCGCTACAAGAGCCTGTGCCTGCACGACCCGGTCTGGTACGACCACCTGCCGTACCTGAACTTCCCCGACGACTGGCCGGTGTTTGCCCCCAAGGACAAGATCGGCGATTGGCTGGAGGCCTACACCAAGATCATGGAGCTCAACTACTGGAGCGCCACCACGGCCCAGCACTGCCGCTGGGACGAGGCCGCCGGGCGCTGGGAGGTGCAGGTGCTGCGCGAGGGCCGGCCGGTGACGCTGCGGCCGAAGGAACTGGTGATCGCGCTGGGCGTCTCGGGCTACGCCAACGTGCCCAAGATCCCGGGCGCCGAGAGCTTCCTGGGCGAGCAGCACCACTCCAGCCAGCACCCGGGGCCAGACGCCTGCAAGGGCAAGCGCGTGGTGGTGCTGGGCTCCAACAACTCGGCGCACGACATCTGCGCCGCGCTGTGGGAGAACGACGTCGACGTCACGATGGTGCAGCGTTCGTCGACGCACATCGCGCCCTCGGCGGCGCTGATGGAGCTGGCGCTGGGCGGGCTGTACAGCGAGCAGGCGCTGAAGAACGGCATCGACCACCACAAGGGCGACCTGATCTTCGCCAGCGTGCCGTACAAGATCATGCACACCTTCCACATCCCCGTGTACGAGGAGATGCAGCGCCGCGAGGCCGACCTGTACGGCCGCCTCGCGAAGGCCGGCTTCATGCTCGACTTCGGCGCCGACGGCTCGGGCCTGTTCATGAAGTACCTGCGCCGCGGCTCGGGCTACTACATCGACGTCGGCGCCTCGGAGCTGGTGGCCAACGGCAGCATCAAGCTCAAGAGCGGCGTCAACATCGAGCGCATCCACCCGCGCAGCGTGACGCTCACCGACGGCACCGAGCTGCCCTGCGACGTGCTCGTCTACGCCACCGGCTACGGTTCGATGAACCGCTGGCTCGCCGACCTCATCTCGCCCGAGGTCGCCGACCGGCTGGGCAAGGTCTGGGGCCTGGGCTCCGACACGCCCAAGGATCCCGGCCCCTGGGAAGGCGAGCTGCGCAACATGTGGAAGCCCACGCAGGTGCCGCACCTGTGGGTGCACGGCGGCAACCTGCACCAGAGCCGGCACTACTCGCAGTTCCTGTCGCTGCAGCTGAAGGCGCGGGTGGAAGGGCTGCCGACGCCGGTGTACGGGCAGGCGGCGGTGCACCACACGGCCTGAACGCGGCCGGCCGAGCGCGGCACGGGACGGTCGGGTGCTACGCTCGCCGGCCATGACTTTGTCGCGCCTGTTCGGACCCTGGGTCCTCGACGTCGACCGCCGCACGCTGCGCGCCGACGCCCTGGCGGGTCTGCTGGGCGCCGTGCTGGCGCTGCCGCAGTCGATCGCCTTTGCCGCGCTCGCCGGCCTGCCGCCCGAGTGGGGCCTGTACACCGCCATCGTGCCCTGCGTGGTGGCGGCGCTGGCCGGGTCCAGCCGCGTCGTGATGAGCGGGCCCACCAACGCCGTCTCGCTGGCGCTGGCGGCGATGCTGGCGCCGCTGGCCTTGGCCGGCAGTGCCGAACACCTGCGTCTGGCGCTGGTGGTGACGCTGCTGGTGGGCCTGTTGCAGACGGCGCTGGCGCTGTTCCGGCTGGGGCTGCTGGCGAACTTCATCTCGCCGTCGGTGATGCTGGGCTTCACCAGCGGCGCGGCGCTGCTGATCGCCGGCCATGCTGCCGAAGACCTGCTGCACGACGCGCCCGCGGCCGGCATCGCCCTGGGCACGCTGGCGCTGGCGGCGCTGGGCCGGCGCCTGTGGCCGCGCGCGCCCACGCTGCTGGCGGCGCTGGTGCTGGCCTCGCTGGCGGCCTGGGCGCTGCAGCGCTTCGCGCAGCAGCCGCTGGCCTTCGTCGGCACGCTGCCGCAGTCCTGGCCGAGCTGGCGCTGGGTGCCCCTGCAATGGGGCGACGTGCCGCGGCTGGCGGGCATCGCGGTCGCGCTGACCATCGTGTCGCTGGGGCAGACGATCGCCATCGCCAAGGTGCTGGCCGCGCGCAGCGGGCAGCCGCTGGACGTGAACCGCGAGTGCCTGGGCCAGGGCTTGTCGAACCTGGTCGGGCCGTTCTTTTCCTGCTTCACGTCCAGCGGCTCGCTGAACCGTTCGCTGCCCAACCTGGAAGCCGGTGCGCGCACGCCGCTGGCGGCGGTGTTCTCGGCGCTGTTCGTGCTGCTGCTGGCGCTGCTGGCGGCGCCGCTGATCGCCTGGGTGGCGCTGGCCGCCATCGCCGGGCTGCTGCTGTGGGTGGCCATCACGCTGGTCGACCACGGCCACTGGCGCCGCCTGCTGCAGCAAGACCGCAGCGAAGCCGCGATCGCCGGCGCCACGCTGGTGGCCACGCTGGTGCTGCCGCTGCAGGAGGCGGTGCTGGGCGGTGTCGGGCTGTCGCTGGTGAGCTACCTGTACCGCACCTCGCGCCCGGCGCTGCGCACGATGGGCTTCACGCGGCACGACGCGCTGCGGCCGATGGTGGTGATCGACGGCACGCCCACGCCCGAATGCCCGCAGCTCAAGTTGCTGCGCATGGAAGGCTCGGTCTACTTCGGTGCCGTGGCGCACGTGTCCGAGCGGCTGCAGGCGCTGCGCAGTGCGCCCGCGCCGGCGCGCCACCTGCTGGTGATGGCCAAGAGCATGAACTTCGTCGACGACGCCGGCGCCACGCTGTGGGAACAGGAACACCTGCGCCGCCGCGCGATGGACGGCGACCTGTACTTCCACCGCCCGCGCCCGGAGGTGCTGGCGACCTGGCACAAGCGCGGCTTCCTCGACCGCCTGGGGCCGCAGCACGTGTTCGACGACAAGCGCAGCGCCATCGCCACCATCGTGCCGCAGCTCGACGGCGCGGTGTGCGCAGGCTGCACGGCGCGCGTGTTCGAGGAATGCGCGCGGCAGCCGGGCAGCCGCTGACGGTTCAGGTGCGCAGCCGATGACCTTTCAACCGCGCAGACGCGCGGGGGCCATCCGCGCCGGCTCCACGCCTTCCTGCCGCAGCGCATCGGGCAGCGGCTCGCCGAGCAGCAGCGCTTCGGCCAGCATCGCGGCGCCGGCGGCGCTCTGGATGCCGTAGCCGCCCTGGCCGGCCAGCCAGAAGAAACCGGTGGCCAGCGGGTCGGGACCGATGACGAGTTCGCCGTCGGGCGCGAAGGTGCGCAGGCCGGCCCAGGTGCGGCGCGGGCGGCGGATGGTCAGCGTGGTGTGCTGCTCGATGTGGGCGATGCCCTGCGCGATGTCCAGCGCCTCCGGCAGCACGTCGTGCGCGGGCACGGGGTCGGCGTTGGCCGGCGAGCCCAGCAGCTGTCCAGCGTCGGGCTTGAAGTACCAGGTCTCGTCGACGCCGGCCACGGTCGGCCAGCTGCGGTGGTTGCTGCCTGGCGGCGCGTCGAAGGTGAAGGCGCTGCGGCGGTGCGGCTGCAGGCCCAGCGCCGGCAGGCCGGCGGCCTGCGCCAGCGTGTCGGCCCAGGCGCCGGCGGCGTTGACGACGGTGGCGGCTGCGGCGTCGCGGCCGTCGGCGAGCTTCAGCGTCCAGCCGTCGGCGTCACGCTGCAGGTGGTCGACCTCGGCGCCGGTCCACAGCGTGGCGCCGTGGTGGCGGGCCAGCGCCAGCCAGCCTTGCAGCAGCGCGTGCACGTCGATGTCCATCGCGTCGGTTTCCAGCAGGCCGCCGAGCAGGCCCTCGGCGCGCAGCACCGGCACGCGGGCCAGCACGGCCGCCGCGTCCAGGTGCTGCAGCCGGCCGGCTCCGTGCTGGGCCTGCATGGCCGCCAGCAGCGCCTCCTGGCCCTGCCAGGCGACGTACAACGCGCCGCGCGGCGCCAGGATGGGCACCAGCGCCGGCGCCGCGTAGGTGGCGCGGCTGGCGCGCGTGAGCGCGCGAGCCTGCGGCGGGCCGTAGCTTTCCATGAACATCGCGGCGCTGCGGCCGGTGCTGTGGCTGCCGGGCTGGTCTTCGCGCTCGAGCAGCAGCACGCGGGCGCGCGGGGCCAGGCGTGCGGCCAGCGCCACACCCGCGATGCCGGCGCCGACGATGGCGATGTCGAAGCGGGTGGTCATGCCCGCATCAGCGTGCTCTTGCCGAACAGGCTCTCGATCAGGTCCAGCGCCAGCTCGGCGGTCTTGTTGCGCAGGTCCAGCGCCGGGTTCAGCTCCATCACGTCCAGGCTGGCCAGGCGACCGGTGTCGGCGATCATCTCCATGCACAGCTGCGCCTCGCGGTAGGTGGGGCCGCCGGGCACCGTGGTGCCGACACCGGGCGCGATCTCGGGGTCGAGGAAGTCGACGTCGAAGCTGACGTGCAGGTGCGTGTTGGCATCCAGCGTGGCCAGTGCCAGCTCCATCGTGTGGCGCATGCCCATCTCGTCGATGTAGCGCATGTCGAAGACTTCCAGCCCCACCTGGTGCACGAAGCGCTTCTCGCCGGGGTCGACACTGCGGATGCCGATCTGGCGCACCACCTTCGGGTGGATGGCAGGCACATGGCCGCCGATCTCGATGAGCTCCTGCGGCCCGTGCCCGCACAGGCAGGCCACCGGCATGCCGTGGATGTTGCCGCTGGGCGTGAGCACGCTGGTGTTGAAGTCGGCATGCGCGTCGAGCCACAGCACGCGCAGCTTCTTGCCGGTGGCGCGGCAGTGGCGCGCCACCGCGCTGATGCTGCCGATGCCCAGGCAGTGGTCGCCGCCCAGCAGGATGGGCAGGCGGCCGTCCTGCAGCTCGGCGAACACCGCGTCGTGCACGGCCTGGTTCCAGGCCACCACTTCATGCAGGTGGCGGTAGCCGTCCACCGGCGGCAGCCAGGGGTTGGCGGGGCCGGCGAGGTTGCCGCGGTCCAGCACCTCCAGGCCGTGCGCCTGCAGCGTGGCCTGGATGCCGGCCACGCGCAGCGCCTCGGGGCCCATGCTGGCGCCGCGCGCGCCGGCGCCGATGTCGGTGGGCGCACCGACGAGGCTGATGCGGGTGTTAGATGTCATCGGCGAATTCGCCCGTGAGTGTGGGCGGCAGGTCGAAGCCGTAGAAGCCGGCCAGGCGTTCCCAGGCTTCCTCGGCGCTCTCGACGAAGGTGAAGAGCTTCAGGTCGCCGGCGTTGATCATGCCGGTGTCGACGAGGTGCTGGAAGTCGATCAGCTGCTCCCAGTAGGCGCGGCCGAACAGCAGGATGGGCCGCGGCCGGCTCTTGCCGGTCTGGATCAGCGTCATCGTCTCGAACAGCTCGTCGAGCGTGCCGAAGCCGCCTGGGAAACACACCAGCGCGATGCTGCGCATCACGAAGTGCATCTTGCGCAGCGCGAAGTAGTGGAACTGGAAACACAGCTCGGGCGTGATGTACGGGTTCGGCGCCTGCTCGTGCGGCAGCACGATGTTCAGGCCGATGCTCTTGCCGCCGACGTCGTGCGCGCCGCGGTTGCCCGCTTCCATGATGCCGGGGCCGCCGCCGGTGACGACGTAGATGGGTGTGTCGAGCGTGCGCGAGCGTTCGGTGACGATGGCGGCGAAGCGCCGCGCCTCGTCGTAGTAGCGGCTCATCAGCACGGCGGTCTCGGCGCGCCGCAGTGCTGCCGCGTCGCTGCCGGCCTGTGCGGCGGCCAGCGCCGCGGCGGCGTCTTCCGGTGGCTTGATGCGCGCGCTGCCGAAGATCACGATGGTCGACTGGATGCCCTGCTCCTGCTGCTCCATCTCGGGCTTCAGCAGTTCGAGCTGCATGCGCACCGGGCGCAGTTCCTCGCGCAGCAGGAAGGCGGTGTCGGTGAAGGCCAGGCGGTAGGCGCTCTCGGGGCCGGCGTAGCGGCCGGCCGGGTGCGCGACCAGCGCTTCCTCTTCGGCGGTGGGGAAGTTGCGCGCGGTGAGGTCGGTGCGCGGCGTCGTCGGATGCGTCATGGCCGGCAGCTTACCCGCACACGCTGCAGCCGGGCTGGCGCGCCACGGCGATCTCGTCCCAGCGCATCGTCATCGCGTCCAGCATCAGCAGCCGCCCGGCCAGCGGCGTGCCGGCGCCGGCCAGCAGCTTCAGCGCCTCGGCCGCCTGCACGCAGCCGATGATGCCCACCAGCGGCGCGAACACGCCCATCGTGCTGCAGGCCACGTCCTCGAACGCGGCGTCGGGCGGGAACAGGCAGGCGTAGCAGGGCGCGCCGTCGCGCGTGCTGTCGTAGACCGACACCTGGCCGTCGAAGCCGATCGCGGCGCCGCTGACCAGCGGCTTGCGGTGGCGCACGCAGGCGGCGTTGACGAGGTGGCGGGTGCGGAAGTTGTCGCAGCAGTCCAGCACCACGTCCACCGTGGGCAGCAGCTGGTCGAGCAGCGCGGCGTCGGCACGCTGCACCAGGGCCTGCACCTGCACGTCGGGGTTGATCGCGCCCACGCTGTGCCGCACCGACTGCGCCTTCGGCTGGCCGACGCGGCTGAGGTCGTGCGCGATCTGGCGCTGCAGGTTCGTGAGGTCCACCGTGTCGTGGTCGACCACCGTGAGGCGGCCGACGCCGGCGCTGGCCAGGTACAGCGCTGCAGGCGAGCCCAGGCCGCCGGCGCCGATCACCAGCGCGTGGCTGGCCAGCAGGCGCTGCTGGCCTTCGATGCCGATGGCATCGAGCAGGAGATGGCGCGCGTAGCGCTGCAGCTGGTCGTCGTTCATGGGGTGCGACTGTGCAACAAAAAAGCCCGCCGGGTGGCGGGCTTGGTGTGGGGCGGCAGCGCTTACTGCTTGGCCGCGTCGGCCTCGGCCTTGCGCTCCACCGCGGTCTTGCTGACGACCACCGGCATGCCCTTGAGCTGGTTGAAGGCCTGCACCAGCGGGAAGTCTTCCTCGCTGCCGAACTCGGGCAGCGGCTTCGGCGGTTCCTTGCTCTTGGCCATCTGCTCCTCGAGCTTGGCGCGGGCTTCCTCGCGGGCCTTGCTGCGTGCGTCGTCCTTCTTCTCGTCGGCGCCGGTGAGATGCTTCTCCAGGTCGGCCTCGCGCATGCGCAGCGCCGCGAAGACGTTGCCCTCGGCGGTCTCGTCGAGCCAGATGTCGGGCACGATGCCCTTGGCCTGGATGCTGCGGCCGGCCGGCGTGTAGTAGCGCGCGGTGGTGATCTTCAGCGCGGTTTCGGCCGACAGCGGACGCACCGTCTGCACGCTGCCCTTGCCGAAGGTCTGCGCGCCCATGATGGTGGCGCGCTTGTGGTCCTGCAGCGCGCCGGCGACGATCTCGCTGGCGCTGGCCGAGCCCTCGTTCACCAGCACCACCAGCGGCACGGTCTTCAGCGCGGCCGGCAGGCGGCGCAGCGGATCGGCGCCGCGGCGGGCGTAGAACTCGGGGCTGGCCTTGAAGGTGGCGCGGCTCTCGGCGATCTGGCCGTTGGTGGACACCACCACCACGTCCTGCGGCAGGAAGGCGGCGCTGATGGCCACCGCGCCGTCGAGCAGGCCGCCCGGGTCGTTGCGCAGGTCGAGCACCATGCCCTTGATGTTGGGGTCCTGCTTGTAGAGCTCGTCGACCTTGCGGGCGAAGTCTTCCACCGTGCGGTCCTGGAACTGCGACACGCGCACCCAGGCGTAGCCGGGCTGGAACATCTTCGCGCGCACGCTCTGCACGCGGATCTCCTCGCGCACGATGGTGACCGGGAAGCTGCGGCTCTCGGCCTTGCGGAACACGGTCAGCACGACCTTGGTGTTGGGCTCGCCGCGCATGCGCTTGACGGCCTGGTCGACCGTGAGGCCCTTGACCGCGGTGTCGTCGATGCGGGTGATGAGGTCGCCCGGGCGCAGGCCGGCGCGGAAGGCCGGCGAGCCCTCGATCGGCGAGACGACCTTCACGAGGCCGTCTTCCATGCCCATCTCGATGCCGATGCCGACGAACTTGCCGCCCGTGCTTTCGCGGAATTCGCGGAAGGTCTTCTTGTCGAAGTACTGGCTGTGCGGGTCGAGCCCGGCAACCATGCCGCTGATGGCGTCGGAGATCAGCTTCTTCTCGTCGACGGTCTCAACGTAGTCGCTCTTGACCATGCCGAAGACGGCGGCCAGCTGCTGCAGTTCTTCCAGCGGCAGCGGCGCCAGCGCGTTGCGGGCGTTGGCCTGCAGCTGCATGGTGGTCAGGGCCCCGGCCAACGCACCCACGGCCAGCAGCCCGGCCACTCTCAGTTTTGCACCCATCGTCGACGCGCCTCCATCAAATGGACGTCCAATCCAGTATAGAACCGCGTTGGCGCGCGCAGTTCCCCGCAGGGACATCGCCGGCCCCGCAAACGTGCGGGCCGGCACGGTGGCGCGGCTCAGTCGGCGCCGGTGCCGCGTGCGAAGGTGACGACGTGGTCCACCTCGGCACGGATGCCGATCCACTCGCCCACGTGGTGGTCGTGGTGGCTGGGAACGTGGGCCATCACGCGTTCGCCGCTGGCCAGCCTCAGTGTGTAAAGAAATTCGCTGCCGCGAAACGCCTTGCGTTCGATGCAGGCCTTCACCGGGCTGGCGTCGTCGTGCACGATGTCGTCGGCGCGCAGCAGCACGTCGCATTCGCCGTCGGGATAGGCCGCGGGCAGCGGGCATTCATCCAGGTCGTTCAGCTCGCCCAGCGGCGTGTGCACGCAGGGGCCGTGCGCACAGGCGACGATCTGCGCCGGCGTGAAGACGCCGTGGCCGATGAAGCCAGCCACGAAGCGCGTGGCGGGCCGGTGGTACAGCGTGTAGGCGTCGTCCCACTGCTCCAGGCGGCCCTGGTGCATGACGCCGATGACGTCGCCCAGCGCAAACGCCTCGAACTGGTCGTGCGTGACGAACAGCGCCGTGGTGCCGCTGGCCTTCAGGATGGCACGCAGTTCCTGCGCCAGCGTCTCGCGCAGGTCGGCGTCGAGGCTGGAGAAGGGCTCGTCCAGCAGCAGCAGCTGCGGCTGCGGCGCCAGCGCCCGTGCCAGCGCGATGCGCTGCTGCTGGCCGCCCGACAGTTCGTGCGGCGCGCGTTTGGCGGCGTGCGCCAGGCCCACCAGGTCCAGCATCGCCTGCACGCGGGCCTGGCGCTCGGCGCGCGGCAGGTGGGCGACGCCGAAGCCGACGTTGTCGGCCACGCTCAGGTGCGGGAACAGGGCGTAGTCCTGGAACACCATGCCGATGCGGCGCGCCTCGGGCGCCAGGTGCACGCCGGCGGCGGCGTCGCCAAGCGCGCGGCCGTCCATCACGATGCGGCCGGCGTGGCAGCGCTCCAGCCCCGCCACCGCGCGCAGCAGCGAGGTCTTTCCGCAGCCCGACGGCCCAATCAGCACGCCGATCTGGCCGGCGGTCAGGCCCAGCGAAACCGCCTCCACAGCAGCGCGGCGCGCCGTGCTGCGCGGGTACTGCACCGACACCGATTCCAGGCTCAGGAACATGAGTCGATGATAATCGTTCTCATTCTTTCTTCTCATGCGCCCGCTTCTCACACTTCTCTGCCTGTTTCTCGCACTGCCGGTGGCCGGCGTGCTGGGCGCCTGGTTCGCACTCGATGCCGCTGCGCTGGAGGTGCTGCGGCACCAGGCCAGCACCGTGCTGGCGGGCTATGCCGCGCAGTCGCTGCTGCTGGCCGCGGGCGTCGCGGTGGGCGTGGTGCTGGTGGGCGCCGGGGCGGCCGCGGCGGTGACGCTGTTCGACTTTCCGGGCCGGCGCAGCTTCGAATGGGCGCTGCTGCTGCCGCTGGCGATGCCGGCCTACGTGCTGGCCTACGCCTGGACCGACGCGCTGCAGTTCAGCAGCCCGCTGCAGATGGCGCTGCGCGAAGCCTTCGGCTGGCAGGGTGCGCTGTGGCCCGACGTGCGCAGTCTGTGGGGCGCGGTCATCCTGTTCGTGCTGTGCCTGTACCCCTACGTCTACCTGCTGGCGCGCGGGGCTTTAGGCGAACGCGCGGTGCCGATGATGGAAGCGGCGCGGCTGCTGGGCGCCGGCACGCGCCGCCGGCTGCTGGAAGTGGCGCTGCCGCTGGCGCGCCCGGCCATCGCCGCCGGCACCGCGCTGGCGCTGATGGAGACCCTGGCCGACTACGGCGTCGGTGCCTACTTCGGCCTCACCACCTTCAGCACCGGCATCACCAAGGCCTGGCTGGTGATGAACGACCGCGTCGCCGCGGCGCAGCTGGCGTCGCTGCTGCTGGCCGTGGTGGCGCTGCTGCTGTGGGCCGAGCGGCGCGCACAGCGGCGCCTGCGCTTCGCCGCCGGGCGGGGCGGCGGCGGCGCTGCCGAGGCCCGGCCGCTGCGACTGCACGGTGGTGCGGCGGCATTCGCGGTGGCGCTGTGCGCGCTGCCGGTGCTGCTGGGTTTCGTGCTGCCGGTGGGCTGGCTGGCGTGGCTGCTGTGGCAGGAAGCAACGCTGAGCGAGTTCGGCCTGCCGCTGGCGCGCTTCGCCGAATGGGCCTGGTCCAGCTTCCGCCTGGCCGCCGTGGCCGCGCTGGCCGCCACCGCACTGGCGCTGGCGCTGGCCTACGTGCTGCGCCGGCGCGGCGGCGGCCTGCTGCCGGCTGCGGCGCGCGTGCTGTCGCTGGGCTACGCGGTGCCGGGTGCGGTCATCGCGGTCGGCATCCTGATCCCCGTCGGCATGCTGCAGGAGGCGCTGCCGTCGGTGCCGGTCTCTGCCTGGGTCACCGGCACGCTGTTCGGGCTGCTCTACGCCTACCTCGTGCGCTTCTCGGCGGTGGCGCTGCAGTCGGTGGAAGCGGGCTATGCGCGCGTGCCGGTGTCGATCGACGAAAGCGCGCGGCTGCTGGGCGGTGGCGGGCGCCGCCTGTTTGTCGAACTGCATCTGCCGCTGCTGAAGCGCTCGGCGCTGGCGGCGGCGCTGCTGGTCTTCGTCGACGTGATGAAGGAGCTGCCGGCCACGCTGGTGCTGCGCCCCTTCGGCAGCGACACACTGGCGGTGGTGGCCTACAACTTCGCCCGCGACGAGCGCCTGGCCGAAGCCGCGCTGCCGTCGCTGGCCATCGTGGCGGTGGGGCTGATCCCGGTGGTGCTGCTGTCGCGCGCGCTGCGCGCACCATCGCGCTGACACGTCCGGTGACGAAGCGCCACCTGGCGCAACACACCCGGCCTCAGGTCGGCGGCGCCGGGGCCGAACACCACGACATGCCCGCGATCCTTGCTGCCTCCGCCCGCCCTGCCGCCGTGCCGCGCCCGCGCTGCGGTGCCCGCGACGCCGACACCACCTTGCAGCCCGCCACACGCAGCTGGCTGCGCCAGCTGCCGGCCGGCCGGCGCCCGCTGCGCCTGGCCGAGCGCCACCCGCACGTGCTGAACCGCATCGCCTGGTGCTGGGCCGACGCCGGCCTGGTGGATGCGGTGTTCGACGACCTGCTGATCGACCGCCGTGGCGGCCGCCAGGGCTTCGCGCCTGCGGTGGTGCTGGAACTGCGCCGGCTGCGCGACCACCGGCTGCAACTCGAGCGCCACTGAAGACTGCGGCGGCGTCGGCCGTGGTGCCTCCGGCAGGAATCGAACCTGCATCTGGCGCTTAGGAGGCGCCCGTTCTATCCATTGAACTACGGTGGCGGGGTCGCTGATTTTGTCATGCCGCCTGCCGAGGCCGGCGTGGCCGGCAGCGGCGCGGCGGTGCCGGGCAGCCGCGGCAGCGACGGGATCGGCACGTCGTCGAAACGCCAGACCCAGATGATGTCCAGCGAGTTCTCCAGCCCGCTCTGCGCCCGCAGCGTGAAGCGCTGGGCGATGCGGTAGATCAGCTGCCAGGTGCCCGCGGTGGCGTTGACGCTGCGTTCGTAGCCCACGTACCAGCGCCGCGACAGCTGCTTGCCCAGCGTGATGACGGTCTCGCGCACGTCGCCATCGCTCTGGCGCAGCGAGAGTTCGTCGATGCCCAGGCTCTTCAGCAGCGCGTCGGTGGGTGCTTCGCCTTCGCCCGACAGCAGCGCCACCGCCGCGCGCTGCAGCAGCGCGGTGTCGGTGCGGCCCAGGCCGTCGGGTGCGCGGCCCAGCACCAGCCACGACAGCTTGTCGGTGTCGCTCATGTCGGTGTCGCTGTACAGCCGCACGCGCGGGCTCTGCACGGTGCCCGAGATCGCCACGCCGACGCCCATGTCGATGTTGGGCCGCAGCGCCAGGATGTCCAGCCGCGGGTTGTCGGGCGCGCCGCTGAACGCGACGATGCCGCGCTCGATGGCCAGCTTCTGGCCGTAGGCGGCGTAGCTGCCGCTCTCGGTGTTGACGGTGCCGTTGATCTGCAACCGGCCGCCGGGCGTGGTGATGCGCAGCTGCCCGCGCAGCGTGGTGTCGAGGCCGCGACCCTTCACGCGCAGCTGCTCGCCCAGGTCGACGGCCAGCGCCACCGCCAGCGTGCGGCGCGTGGCGGGCGCGGGCGTGGCTTCCTCGGTCTCGACCTCGGTGCTGGCTCGGCGCACGTTGACGTCGTCGTCGAGCGAGGGCGCGTTGCCGCGGCTGGTGTCGAACAGCCCTTCGTCGATGCCGAAGCGGCCGTCGACGCGGATCAGGTCGCGCTGCAGCAGCACGTCGGCGCTGCCGCTGGTGCTGAGCTGGCGGTCGATGCGACCCAGCAGCCGGAAGTGGTCGGCCACCACCTGCAGCTTGGCGCTGGGCGTGGCGCCGAAGCTGGCGCCGCCGGTCACGCGCAGCGTGCCTTCGCCGCCCTTGAGGCTGAAGCTGTCGATGCGCGCGGTCTCGCCGGCCAGCGTGACGGCGACGCTGCCCTGCGTGATGTTCACGCCCTGCAGCAGGTTGCGCACCGAGAGGTCGGAGCCTGTGACCTGGCCGGTGTATTCCGGGGCGCCGAAGCGGCCGCCGACGGTGGCGCTGGTGCGCAGCTGGCCGCCCAGGCGCCAGCCCGGCGGCACCCAGGTGCCCCAGACGCCGAGATTGGCCACGCGCGCCTCGATGACGCCGTCCACCGGCGCGTCGGGGTCGGGCCAGCGGGCCTGCGGCGTGGTGCGCACGCTCAGGGCGCCGGCCATCTCGCCCAGCGTGCGGCCGGCCAGTGCCTGCGTGAAGACCCACTGGCCGTCGTGCGCGGCCAGGCCCAGCCGCAGGTCGGTCAGGCCCAGCAGCTGCAGGCCGGCGTCGTCGCGCAGCGTGAGGTCGCCGTCGGCGCGCTCGATCACGAGGTCGGCGTCGAAGCGCTCGGCGGCGCGGATCTCCAGCTTGCCCTTGACGCGCAGGTCGCCGCCCCAGCCCATGCCGGGCTGGACGCGCACGAGCAGCGGTGCCACGTAGAACGGTTCGAGATCGGCGTTGAGGTCGATCTGCGTCAGCCCACCGGGCACCGGAGCGATGCGCACCGCGTCCCAGCGCAGCGCCATCGCGTCGGCGAGCTGGATGCGGCCAGGATCGGCCTGCAGGCCCTCGAGCACGCCGCCGCTGCCGAACTGCAGCGTGGCGCGCAGGTTGCGGGCGTCGAGCCAGCTGGCGCGGGTGTCGCCGCTGAGCGTGGCGCCGTCCCAGCTGCCCACGGCCAGGCGCTGCACCTGGCCGCGCCAGGTGCCGCCACCACCGCCAGCCGGCTGCCAGGCGCCCGAGGCCTGCAGCTGCGCCCGTGTGCCGGCACCGGCGCGCACCGCCAGCAGCTGCTCGGCCAGCGGCGGCGGCGTGGCCGGCAGCGCCGCCGTGAGCAGCAGCTCGTGGCTGCGCCAGGTGCCGCGCAGGTCGGCGCGCAACTGCTCCAGGCGCTGTGCGCCCCAGCGCAGTCCGGACAGCTGCGCCTGCGCTTCCAGCGGCTCCTGCGCGGCGCCGCCGGTGTCGAAGTTCCAGCGCAGCGCGCCCTGGTCCACGACCAGCGGGCCGGACTGCAGCTGCTGCAGGTCGACCGTGCCCTCGGTGTGCAGGTCGGGCCAGCGGCCCTGGGCGGTGAGGCTGGCGCCGACCGCACCGCTGCGCGGCGCCCAGTCGGCCAGTGCCGGGTGCAGCCGAAGCAGCGGCGCCAGGCCCGCCAGGCGGCCGGCGTCCAGGTCCAGGCGCAGGCGATCGCCGGCGCCGGTGCCGCCGGGGTCGCCGCTGCCGTCGATCTTCAGCGTGTTGCCGGCCATCTGCAGCGTACCGACCAGGGTGCTGGGCGGCGAGGCTCCGGGCTTCTGCGCCAGCGTCAGCGCGGCCGACAGCGGCACGCCGCCCAGCACCGAGTCGCTCAGGCGCAGCGTGCCGTTGCCGGCCAGGCGCGGCACCCAGGCCAGCGGGGGCTTGCCGGCGATGTCGCCCGGGAGCCGCAGGTCGATCTGCCAGCCGCCCGACAGGCGGTGCGGCCCCTGGCGCCAGGCCGAGCCGGCTTCGCCCGGCCACCAGGGCAGGGGGTCGAAGTCGGTCAGCGTGCCGGCGCTGCTGAGCTGCCAGGCGCCGCCGGGCAGCGGCGTGGCGCTGGCCTGGGCCTGCGCCAGCGTGTTGCCGCTGTGCGCGCGCAGCTGCCGGATCTCGATGCGGCTGTCGTCGGCGCGGGCCTGCAGCGCCAGCTGCACCGGCTGCGGTGCGCCGTCGAGCCGGCCGTCGAGCGTGGTGTCGACCGTCACGGCACGCGCGGGCAGCGTGCCGGCCTGCGCCGGGTCGGGCGAGGGCAGGCCCTGCAGCGTCACGTCGAGCGGCCCGGACAAGGCCATCGCCGCGGCGCGGTGGTCCAGGCGCTGCGGTCGCACCTCGTGCAGCCGGGTCTGCAGCGTCAGCGTGTGCGCCAGCCACTGGCCGCTGCCGCTCCAGCGCCCGCCGGGTTGCTCCGGCGTGCCCAGCACGGCCTCGAATTGCGTCAGGTCGACCTGCTGGCGCTGCCGTGTGCTGGCGCGCAGCTCCAGGGCCAGGCTGCGCAGCGGCAGCCGGCCTTCGTTCCAGCGGCCGGGCAGGGCGTTGTCGAGCTGCACCGTGGCGCCGATGGGCGCATCGAGCGCGCTGCTCTGCACCTGCGCGCTGCCGCTCAACCGGGTCTGCGGCAGCGTGCTGGCGAAGGCTGCCAGGTCCAGCGCGCGGGTCTCGGCGCCCAGCGCGGCCAGCGGCCAGGGCGCGAAGGGCAGCAGCGTGGCGCGCAGGTCGGCGCTGGGCGCGGGCAGGCCGTCGCGTGCGCTGCCGCGCACGGTGGCGCTGGCTTCCACGCGCGCCAGCGTGCCGCCGGCCCGCAGCGTGGCGGCCACGTCGGCCAGCACCGCCGGGCCCGGGCCGGCCAGCGTGGTGGCGCCGAGCTCGCCGTCCAGCGCGAACGGTGCGGCCTCGGCCACCTGCAGCCGGCCCTGCAGCCGCAGGCGGTCCCATTCGAGTTGCAGCGCGTCGATGCGGTGCTGGCCGTCTGCGCCCAGCGCCAACCGGCCCTGCAGGGCGCGCAGCGGCGCCAGCGTGCCGATGCGCAGCGTGTCGATGGCCACGGCGTCGATGCGCAGCCGCAGCGGCAGGGCCAGCGACGCCGGCAGCGCCATCGGCTGGCTGGACGGCGCCGGCGGACCGGCGACGAAGGCCACGTCCTGTGCGGCCAGCCGCGCGGCGTCGAGCCCGACCCAGGCGCCCGGCACGGGCCGCCACTGCCACACCAAGCCTTCGGCGCGCAGCTGCGTGATCGTCAGCGAGGCCTGCCCGCCGGCCCAGCGCACCTGCAGCCGGTCGGCCTCGAAGCGGCTGGACAGCAGCGCGCCGCGCACGCCATCGGCCTGCACCATCGGCAGCCGCTGCAGCAGCCAGCGCGTGCCGGTCTCGCTGGTCAGCAGCCAGGCGCTGCCGCCGACCGCAGCCGCCAGCAGCACCACCAGCAGCACGGCCACGGCCAGCAGTGGCCACAGCAGGCGCAGCGGCGTGACGATGGGGCGCAGTCGGGTGTCGTCCATGGGCTAGAAGGCAATGCCGACGCTGAAGTGCATGCGCACGTCACCGGTGTCGCGGCCCCAGGCGAGGTCCAGTCGCAGCGGGCCCACAGGGCTGCGCCAGCGCACGCCGACGCCGGTGCCCAGCGACGGCTTCAGCGCGCCCACGCCATTGGCCGCGCCACCATAGTCGACGAACACCGCGCCCCACACCGACGGCAGCCGCGCGCTGATGGGCCGCGCGAGCTCGAAGCTGGTGGTGAGCAGCGTGGTGCCGCCGCTGACGACGCCGTCGACCACCGGGCCCAGGCTGCGGTAGCTGTAGCCGCGCACCGATTCGTCGCCGCCGGCGCGCCACAGCAGCGACTCGGGCACCGCCACCGCGTCGCGCTTGACCATCTGGCCGAACTCGACCCGGGCCTGCCCGTACCAGGCACTGCCCAGCGGCTTGTAGCCGGTCAGCCGTGCATACAGCCGCGTGAAGGGGCCGCTCTCGGAATCGGTGCCGTGCGCGCGGCCGACGCCGAGCTGGATCGACATCGTGTAGCCGTCGGTGGGCAGGATGGCGTTGTCCAGGTTGCGCCAGACGCCGTCGTAGCGCAGCGAGTTCGCCACCGTCGTGCTGCGCACCGGAGGGCTGCCGAAGGTCTCGCGCGCGGAGCGCTCGGTCTCGACGTAGTACAGGCGCTCGATGCGCAGCGTGTCCTGCGTGTAGCCCAGGCGCAGGCGCTGCGAGGTCACGATGTCGGAGTCGGACTCCAGCCGCTCGACCGCGCCGCCCACGAGGTAGCGGTACAGGCTGTTCTGCGGGTGCGTGCTGATCTCGCCGTCCCACGACTGCTTCAGGCCGCCCCACTCGACCTTGTTGCGCGCCGTGGCCGGGAAGCCGAAGACACGGCGGTAGACGTGCTCGACCGAGGCCCGCGGGCCGGTGTTGGCGCTGATGCCCAGGCCGAAGGTCCAGACCTGCAGCGGCGCCTCGCGCACGCGCACCAGGATGCGCGCGTTGCCGGCGTTCGCCGGATCGGGGTCCAGCGTCACGGTGACGCTGTCGAAGAGGCCGGTCTTCTGCAGCCGTTCCTGGTAGTCCAGCAGCAGCTGCTCGTTGACCGGCGTGCCGGGCTCGAAGGTGGCGAGGATCCGCACGGTGGCGATGTCCTGCACCTTCAGGCCCTCGATCTCGATCGGGCCCGAACGGTAGAGCGGCCCGCTGTCGGCCACCAGGAACAGCCGCGCCTCGTGCTTGTCGGCGTTGATGTCGGCCACCGAGCCGGCCCAGCTGGCGTTGGCGTAGCCGGCGGTGCGCAGCTGCGTCAGCGTGGCCGCCTTGGCATCGTTCCAGGCCGGGTTGCGGAAGGGCTCGCCCACGCCCATCGGCCAGTTGCGGCGCAGGTGTTCGAGCAACTGCACGGCGCCGGCGTCGCCGGCATCGACGAGGCTGCCGAGCTCGCCGTCGGCCTGCAGCGTGAAGCGCGTCACCTGCGTGCGCGGGCCGGGGTCGAGCTCCAGCCGCACGCGGCGCAGGTTGTCGTCGTCGCTGGGTTCGCGCGTGACGATGACCTGCGGCGCGAAGTAGCCTTCGGTCTGCAGCAGCTCGCGCACCTGCATGGGCGCGGCGTCGATCAGGCGCGACCACTCGCTGTCGTCAATGGGCTCGCCGTTGGCCAGCGTGTCCACGCGCGCCAGGTCCAGGTAGCGCAGCAGCAGCGCCTGCAGCGGGGCCGGCGCCACCACCTCCAGGGTGGTCGAGGTCGGTGCCGAGGCGGCTGCGGCCGGGGCATCGGCCACCGGCCCGGCGGCGTCGGCCGTCGGCGCCGCGGCCCCCTGCAGGTTGGCGCAGCCCGACAGGCACAGCAGGGCAGCCAGCGCCCACGCCGCGGGACGTAGCCGGTTCATTTGCTGAGCAACCGCATCGCCCCTTCCAGGCCGGCCAGTGTCAGCGGAAACATGCGCTGGTTCATCAGCTGCTGGACGATGGAGATGCTCTGGCGGTACTGCCACACGCCCTGCGGCTCGGGGTTGATCCACGCGAAGCTCGGGAAGGCGTGGGTCAGCCGCTGCAGCCATTCGGCGCCGGGTTCCTCGTTGTTGTATTCGACGCTGCCGCCGGGCTGCAGGATCTCGTACGGGCTCATCGTGGCGTCGCCGACGAAGATGAGCTTGTAGTCCTTGTTGTACTTGCGGATGACGTCCCAGGTGGCGAACTTCTCGCTGAAGCGACGCCGGTTGTTCTTCCACATGAAGTCGTAGACGCAGTTGTGGAAGTAATAGAACTCCAGGTGCTTCAGCTCGGACTTGGTGGCGCTGAAGAGTTCCTCGACGCGGTGGATGTGCTCGTCCATCGTGCCGCCCACGTCCATCAGCAGCAGCACCTTGACCTTGTTGTGGCGCTCGGCCTGCATCTTGATGTCGAGCATGCCGGCGTTGGCCGCGGTGCGGTGGATGGTGCCGTCGAGATCGAGCTCGTCCTCGGCACCCTCGCGCGCGAAGCGGCGCAGCCGGCGCAGCGCGACCTTGATGTTGCGCGTGCCGAGTTCCTTGGTGTCGTCGTAGTCCTTGTAGGCGCGCTGGTCCCACACCTTCACCGCGCTCTTGTTGCGGCCCTTGTCCTGCCCGATGCGGATGCCCTGCGGGTTGTAGCCGTAGGCGCCGAACGGGCTGGTGCCGCCGGTGCCGATCATGCGGTTGCCGCCCTCGTGGCGTTCCTTCTGCTCTTCGAAGCGCTTCTTCAGCGTCTCCATCAGTTCGTCCCAGCCCATCTTCTCGATCGCGGCCTTCTCCTCGGCCGAGAGTTCGAGCTCCAGGGTCTTGCGCAGCCACTCCAGCGGCACGTCCTGGGTGAAGTCGGTGAGCAGCTCGACGCCCTTGAAGTAGGCGCCGAAGGCACGGTCGAACTTGTCGAAGTGCGCCTCGTCCTTCACGAGCGTGGTGCGGGCGAGGAAGTAGAAATCATCGACCGACGGGCCGATGACGCCTGCCTTCAGCCCCTCGAGCAGCAGCAGGTACTCCTTGATGGACACCGGCAGCTTGGCCGCACGCAGCGTGTAGAAGAAGTTGATCAGCATGGCAGGCGGGAGGTTGCCGTGATTGTGCTGCCGGGGGCTTGCGCGGCCTCAGCGCTTGCGCGCCGGGTCGTGCGCGGCCAGCCAGCCGAAGAACTCGCCGTACCACTGCTTGGAGTTGCGCGGCTTCAGGATCCAGTGGTTCTCGTCGGGGAACCACAGCAGCCGCGCGTCGACGCCGCGCGCCTTGAGCGTGTTGTAGTAGGCCAGGCCCTGGGCGTCAGGCACGCGGTAGTCCAGCGCGCCGTGGATCACCAGCGTGGGCGTGCGCATCGCGGCGGCGAAGGTGTGCGGGCTCTGCGCCTGGATCTTCGCCAGGTCGTCCCAGTACCAGGCGCCCAGTTCCTTGGCGTGCCAGGTGTAGGCGTCGTCGGCGAACATCGCCGTCCAGTCGAAGCAGCCGGCGTGGCAGATGTAGGCCTGGTAGCGGCCAGGTGCGATGTGGCCGTTCATCCAGGCCACCATGAAGCCGCCGTAGCTGCCGCCGGTGGCGAAGATGCGCTTCTTGTCGGCCCAGCGCTGCTGCAGCAGCCAGTCGGTGCCGGCTTCCACGTCCTGCAGTTCGAGTTCGCCCCAGCGGTGCGTGATGCTGTCGAGGAAGGCGTAGCCGAAGCTCGACGAGCCGTGGTAGTTCACGCTGGCCACCACGTAGCCCTGGGCGGCGAAGACCTGCGTGTTCCAGCGGTAGTGCCAGGCGTCGCCCGCGGCGGTGTGCGGGCCGCCGTGGATGTTGTGCATGACCGGGTGCTTCTTCTTCGCGTCGAAGCCCGGCGGGTAGGTCAGCCACATCTGCACCGGGTCGCCCAGGGCGCCGGTGAGCCAGACTTCCTCGACCCGGCCCGTGGCCAGCTGCGCCATCAGGTCGTCGTTGACCTGCTCGATGCGGCGCGCGTCCTCGCCCGGCGGGTGCACGCGCAGGCGGGCCGGGTGCGATGCGCTGTCGGCCAGCGTCACCAGCGTGCCGGCGCGCTTGTCGAAGCCGGTGACCCAGCCGCCGTGCACCACCACCTCGGCGCGGCGGTCGGGCAGGTCGAAGCGCCACAGGTGTGTGCGGCCCTGCTGCTCTGCGGTGAACAGCAGCGCCTGGCCGTCCTCTTCCCACAACAGCGGTGCGTGCACTTCGTGGTCCCACTCGCCGCTGACGACGTCCCAGCTGTTCTGGCCGCGTTCCCACAACGCCAGCTGCGCCGGCATGGTGTGCTTGACGCCCTGGTGGCTGGCGGTGAACGCGATGTCCTCGCCGTTCGGGCTGTAGCGCGGCGCCGCGATGTCCCAGTCCTTGTCCTGCACGATCACGCTGATGCGGCCGGACTTCACGTCGAGCTCGGCCAGCGCGAAGTTGTTGCCGACCTTCTTCTGCGCCGCGGGGTCGAACACGAAGGCGATGCGGCGGCCGTCGGGCGAGATGTCGAAGGCGTTGGCGTCGGGCGATGCGCGGCCCAGCTCGTAGGGCGTTCCCTCGAACAGGTCGCGCACCTTGGCCGGCTTGCCGTCGCGCCCCAGTTCCAGCAGGTGCAGGTGGGCCACGCGGCCCATCGGCACTTGGTGGTCCCAGTGGCGGTACTGCGCCTCGCTGGTGGCGTAGCCCGTCTCCTTGCGGTCCTTGAAGGTCTTGGCGGCGGCGGCCTGCGCCTTGCTGCCGCGCAGTTCCGGCCAGACCCAGCTGATGAAGGCGATGCGCCGGCCATCGGGGAACCAGCGGAACGCCTCGACGCCGGTCGCCACCGTGGTGCTGCGCTCGGCCTCGCCGCCGTCGGGGGCGATCAGGTACAGCTGCGGTACGTCGTCCTTCACGCCTTCCTGCTCGCGCTTGGCGACGAAGGCGATGCGGTCGCCGCGCGGGCTCCAGCGCGGTTGGCTGTCCTTGTCGCCGCAGTGCGTCAGTGCGCGCGGCGCGCCGCCCAGCGTCGACAGCAGCAGCAGCCGGCTGCTGGAGGAGTTGTCCTCCATCTTGAACCGCGTGACGGTGGCGACCGCCTGCGCGCCGTCGGGCGACAGGCTGGGGGCGCCCAGGCGCTCTAGCTGCCAGAGGTCGTCGATCGTGATGGGGCGTTGCTTGGACATGGCGTGCGTCTCTTCAGCGTGCTCGCGTGAGCTGGTGTTCGAGGTGGGTCTTGACCTGCGGCCACTCGGCCGCGGTCAGGCTGTACATCACGGTGTCACGCACCGTGCCGTCGCGCCGCAGCGCGTGGTGGCGCAGCACGCCGTCCCGGCGCGCGCCCAGGCGCTCGATGGCGCGCTGGCTGGCGTGGTTCTCGTGGTCGGTGCGCCAGCCCACCAGCCGTGCGCCCAGGGTCTCGAAGGCGTGCTGCATCAGCAGCCACTTGGCCGTGGTGTTGACGGCCGTGCGCTGGCAGCGGCGCGCGTACCAGGTGTAGCCGATCTCCAGGCGCTCCACCGCGGGCACGATGTCGTGGTAACTGGTGCTGCCGATAACGGTGCCGTCGGCCGCGTCGAGCACGGCGAAGGCGAGCCGGCTGCCTTCGGCATGCATGCGCAGCGCGGTCTCGATGTAGGTGCGCGTGGCGTCGGGCTCGGGCACCGAGGTCACGCGCAGCGTCCAGAGTTCGCCGTCGGCTGCCGCGGCGGCCAGGCCGGCTTCGTGTTCCAGCCCCAGCGGCACCAGCCGCACGGGCCCGCGTGCGAGCGTGACGCCGACGACCGCCTGCATCAGCGGTTGTGCCTCTGCATGAAGACGAGCTTCTCGAACAGCGTCACGTCCTGCTCGTTCTTCAGCAGGGCGCCCACCAGCGGCGGCACGGCGACCTTGTCGTCCTTGCTCTGCAGCGCTTCCAGCGGAATGTCCTCGGCCACCAGCAGCTTGAGCCAGTCGAGCAGTTCGCTGGTGCTGGGCTTCTTCTTCAGGCCGGGCAGGTTGCGCACGTCGTAGAAGGTCTTCATTGCCGCGCCGAGCAGTTCCTTCTTCAGGCCCGGGAAGTGCACGTCGACGATCTTCTGCATCGTCTCGGCCTCGGGGAACTTGATGTAGTGGAAGAAGCAGCGGCGCAGGAAGGCGTCGGGCAGTTCCTTCTCGTTGTTGCTGGTGATGAAGACCAGCGGCCGGTGCCGCGCGCGCACCAGTTCGCGTGTCTCGTACACGTAGAACTCCATGCGGTCGAGCTCGCGCAGCAGGTCGTTCGGGAACTCGATGTCGGCCTTGTCGATTTCGTCGATCAGCAGCGCCACCGGCTGCTCGGCCGTGAAGGCCTGCCACAGCACACCCTTGACGATGTAGTTGTGGATGTCCTTGACCTTCTCGTCGCCGAGCTGGCTGTCGCGCAGCCGGCTCACGGCGTCGTACTCGTACAGGCCCTGCTGTGCCTTGGTGGTGCTCTTGATGTGCCACTGCAGCAGCGGCACCTTCAGCGCGCTGGCCACTTCCTCGGCCAGCATGGTCTTGCCGGTGCCGGGCTCGCCCTTGACGAGCAGCGGGCGCTTCAGGGTCACGGCTGCGTTGACCGCCAGCATCAGGTCCTGCGTGGCGACGTACTGGTCCGAACCCTGGAATTTCATGGCGAGAACGGCGTTGCTGGCCGTGTCAAGAGAGGGGCGGATCAGTATAAGGGGCCCTATAATCGATCGTCTTTTCACCCAGTCTGACGATGATCAAAGCGCTCTCCCTGCTGCTCGCTTCCCTTGTCGGGGTGGCCGGTTCCAACTTCCTGGCCACCGCAGCCCAGGCCCAGGACGCCAAGGCCGGCCAGACCAAGGCCGCCATGTGCATCGGCTGCCACGGCATCCCCGCGTACCAGGCCAGCTTCCCGCAGGTGCACAAGGTGCCCATGATCTCGGGCCAGAACGCGAAGTTCATCGTTGCCTCGCTCACCGCCTACAAGAAGGGCGAGCGCAAGCATCCGACGATGCGTGCCATCGCCGCGTCGTTGACCGACGCCGACATGGCCGACCTGGGCGCCTTCTACGAAGGCCACGGCGCCTCGTCGATCAAGACCGTGGCCGAGACCCCGGCCAAGGCGCCTTCGGCCGAAGTGGCCGGGCTGCTGGCCAAGGGCGCCTGCGCGTCCTGCCACGGCGCCAACTTCAACAAGCCCATCGACGGCGCCTACCCGAAGCTGGCCGGCCAGCATGCCGACTACCTGTACCTGGCCCTCAAGGCCTACGGCACCGAAGGCAACGCCCAGGTCGGCCGCGCCAACGCCATCATGAGCGGACAGGTCAAGCAGTTCAAGAACAGCGAACTGAAGGCCATCGCCGACTACCTGGGCAGCCTGCCCGGTGACCTGCGCACCATCGCCGACCCGCGCTTCCGCTGAAGCGCGCCGCACGTCAGCCCACACGCACAGGCCCCGCAGCGCGGGGCCTGTGTCGTTTCAGGGCGGGTCACGCTCAAGTCTGATCGGGTCCGGTCGAAATTGCTGCAGAGGCGCGCCGGGGAGACGCGTCCACCCCCGTCCCACGATCGAGGCCATGCTCAAGAGGATCGAAGTCAGCGAATTGCGCCTGGGGATGCATCTGCATGCCTTCGACGGGCCGTGGATGGACCACCCGTTCTGGCGCACCCGCTTCGTGGTCGACGACGAAGCCGACCTGAAGAAGGCGCGCGCCAGTGCCGTGCGTCACGTCTGGATCGACATCGCCCAGGGGCTGGACGTGGCGCCGTCGGCCCTGCCCAAGCCGCAGCAGGCCGCCGCCGTGGCCGTGCCGCCACCGCCGCCAGTCGCGCCCGCGGCGCCGGTGAAGCCCGCGAGCACCTCGTTCCAGGAAGAAATGCAGCAGGCCGCGGCCGTGGTCAAGCGCAGCCGCCGCGCCGTGGTCTCGATGTTCGCCGACGCCCGCCTGGGCAAGGCCCTCGACGTCGAGCAGTGCCTGCCGCTGGTGGAAGACATCTCCAACTCCGTCTATCGCAACCCGGGCGCGCTGGTGAGCCTGGCGCGGCTGAAGACCGCCGACGACTACAGCTACATGCACTCGGTGGCCGTGTGCGCGCTGATGGTGGCGCTGGCGCGGCAGCTCGGCATGAACGAAGAGCAGTGCCACCACGCCGGCCTGGCCGGCCTGCTGCACGACCTGGGCAAGGCTGTGATGCCCAACGAGGTGCTGAACAAGCCCGGCAAGCTGACGGACGACGAGTTCGCCATCATGAAGACCCACCCCGAGCGCGGCCATGCGTTGCTGATGGAGGGCAAGGGCGCGGGCGAGGCTGCACTCGAAGTGTGCCTGCACCACCACGAGAAGATCGACGGCAGCGGCTACCCGCACGGGCTGGCCGGCGAGCACATCCACGTGCTTTCGCGCATGGGCGCGGTGTGCGACGTCTACGACGCGATCACGTCGAACCGCCCCTACAAGGCGGGCTGGGACCCGGCCGAGTCCATCGCACGCATGGCGTCGTGGAAGGGGCACTTCGACACCACGATGTTCTCGGCCTTCGTGCGCAGCATCGGCATCTACCCGACCGGCTCCATCGTGCGCATGCAGTCGGGGCGGCTGGGGGTGGTGGTGGAGCAGAACGCCGACAAGCTCTCTGCTCCTGTCGTGAAACTGTTCTTCTCGACCAAGTCGAACATGCCGATCCCTCCGGTGCGGCTGGACCTGGCTGCGGCAAGCACGTCCGACCGCATTGCCGGCCGCGAGCCGCCGGAGAAGTGGGGCTTCAAGCACATCGAAGACCTCTGGGTCGACCCCGACCTGCGCCGCGCCTCGAAGTAGCGGCCGTGGCCACGCCGCGTGTGGCCTGCGTCTCCCTGGTCTGATCAGGTTTTCCCGCAACCGTGCGGGCACGGCACTTGCCTACACTCGCCGCACTTCCATCGGCAGGAGCCAAGATGAAATCTCTGATCACGACCGTCGCGCTGGCGGCGCTGCTCGCCACCGGCGTCGCCGCCCAGGCGCAGACGCTGCGCTGGGCCAGCCAGGGCGATCCGCAGACCATGGACCCGCACTCGCAGAACGAGTCCATGACCAACATGATGAATGGCCAGGTCTACGAGAAGCTGGTCACGCGCGACCGCCAGCTCAACATCGTGCCGGGCCTGGCCACCAGCTGGGAGCAGACCGGCCCGCTGACCTGGCGCTTCAAGCTGCGCCCGGGCGTCAAGTTCCACGACGGCAGCGCCTTCACAGCCGACGACGTCGTCTACTCGATCAACCGCGGCAAGGAGCCGACCTCGCAGGTCAACGTCTACGCCAACGCCGTGGGCACGCCGGTGGCTCTGGACCCGATGACGGTGGAGTTCCGGCTGGCCAAGGTGAACCCCATCTTCCTGCAGCACATGGACGCGCTGTGGATCCTGAGCAAGAGCTGGTCCGAGAAGCACAAGGTCACCAAGCCGCTGGACTTCAAGAACAAGGAAGAGAGCTACGCCTCGTTCAACGCCAACGGCACCGGCCCCTTCATGCTGGTGAGCCGCGCGCCCGGCATCAAGACGGTCTACAAGCGCAACCCGAACTGGTGGGGCAAGTTCGAAGGCAACGTGCAGGAGATCGTCTACACGCAGATCAGCAACGACGCCACGCGGCTGGCGGCGCTGGTCTCCGGTGAGATCGATTTCGTGCTCGACCCGGCGCCGCGTGACATCGCCCGCCTGCGCAACACGGCGGGCGTGAAGATCATCGACGGCCCGGAGAACCGCATCGTCTTCATCGGCATGGACCAGTTCCGCGACAAGCTGGCCTACGGCAACGTGCCCGGCGACAAGAATCCGTTCAAGGACGTGCGCGTGCGCAAGGCGCTGTACCACGCGGTCGACATCGAGACGATGAAGACCAAGCTGATGAACGGCCAGAGCTTCCCCACCGGCGGCATCACGCCCAGCCCGCTGGGCAGCTACAACGACCCGCAGATCGAGACGCGCCTGCCCTTCGACCTGGCCAAGGCGCGCGCGCTGATGGCCGAGGCCGGCTTCGCCGACGGCTTCGAGGTCACGCTGGACTGCCCGAACAACCGCTACATCAACGACGAGGAGATCTGCATCACGCTGGCCGGCATGTGGGCCAAGATCGGCGTCAAGGTCAAGGTCAACGGCATGCCGCGCGCGACCTACTTCCCCAAGCTGGAGAAGCACGACACCAGCATGTACATGCTGGGCTGGGGCGGCGCCGTCACCGATGCCGAGACCACCATCACCCCGGTGCTGCGCAACGCCGGTGCGGGTGGCCAGGGCCTGTACAACTACGGCCGCGTCGTCAACGACAAGTTCGACCAGATGGCCGCGGCCAGCAGCGTCGAGCCCGACCCGAAGAAGCGCGAAGAGCTGGTGAAGGCCGCGCTGCGCGAGTACACGGGCCAGGCCCACCTGATCCCGCTGCACCGCCAGGTCATCCCCTGGGCAGCGCGCAACAACGTCACGGCCGTGCACCGGGCCGACAACTGGCTGGAAGTGGCCTGGGTGACGGTCAAGTAACCCCCCCGAAGCGCCTGCGGCGCTCCCCCCCAGGGGGGCGCCGCGAGCAGGTCGGCGAAGCCGGCCTGCCACGGCCGCTTGATGGGCGCCGATCTAGCGGGTGGCGCGGCGCCTGACGGCTTCGATGTAGGCCTGGCCGTCGGGCGGCAGGCCGCTGCGCTGGCTGGCCCAGATCATCTCGCCCAGGCACTCCATCACCTCGTGGTGGGCGGTGTGCAGCGAGTTGCGCCGCGCGGCCAGCAGGCCGACGGCCTGGCGGATGCCGGTGGGCTGGTCGATGCTGCACTGTTCCTCGATCGTGAGGTGCATGCTCAGGTGCAGGAACGGGTTGGTGCGGCCGTCCTCCACCGTGTAGACCGCGGCCAGCGCCGCGTCCACGTCGGCCAGGTCGGCGTCGTACTCGGGGTGCTCGGCGATCCAGCGCACGGCAATGGCATCCATCGCGTCCACCGGCAGGCCGGCGCGGTGCTTGGCAAAGGCGGCGCAGAAGAATCGCCGCACGTCGGACTGGGAGGGCTGGAACATCCGACAATTGTCGGCTCTTCCTCTCGCCCCCACCATGCAGACCACGACTGAACGTCTCTTCACCGAAGCGCGCACGCAGAACGGCTACCTCGACACGCCGGTGTCCGACGCGCAGCTGCAGCAGCTGTACGAGCTGCTGAAGTGGGGCCCGACGGCGGCCAACAGCAACCCGGCGCGGTTCGCCTTCGTGCGCTCGGCCGCCGGCAAGGAGCAGCTGCTGGCCTGCGTGAGCGCCGGCAACCAGCAGAAGGTGCGCGAGGCGCCGGTGACGGTGATCGTCGGCATGGACCTGGCGTTCCACGAGCACCTGCCGCAGCTGTTTCCGCACACCGACGCGCGCAGCTGGTTCGCCGGCAAGCCCGCGGCCATCGAGGCCACGGCCTTCCGCAATTCGTCGCTGCAGGGCGGCTACATGATCCTGGCTGCGCGCGCGCTGGGCCTGGATTGCGGGCCGATGAGCGGCTTCGACGCCGAGAAGATCGACGCCGCGTTCTGGGCCGGCACCGCCATCAAGACCAACTTCATCTGCACGCTGGGCCACGGCAATCCGGAGAAGGTGTTCGTGCGCAACCCGCGCCTGGCCTTCGAAGACGCCTGCCGCCTGGTTTGATCACCGACCTCTGGTTCTACGCCGCGGCGGTGCCTGCGGCGCTGCTGATCGGCCTGTCCAAGAGCGGCTTCGCATCGGGCTTTGGTGCGCTGGCAGTGCCGCTGCTGGCGCTGAGCGTGCCCGTGCCGCAGGCGGCGGCGATCCTGCTGCCGCTGCTGGTGGCCTCGGACCTGGTGGGCCTCACGGCGCTGGTGCGGCAGCGCGACAAGGCCTTGATCCGGCTGTTGCTGCCCGCCGGGCTGCTGGGCGTGTTGGTGGGCGCGCTGCTGTTCGGCGTGCTCTCGGCCAAGACGGTGGCCGGGGTGGTGGGTGCGCTGACGCTGGCGTTCCTGGCCACGCGGCTGGTGTTCCCGCCGCGTGCCGATGCGCCGCCGCCGCCGCGCTGGCTGGGCTTCGTGCTCGGCACGGTGTCGGGCTTCACCAGCTTCGTCGCGCACGCCGGCAGCCCACCGGTGGCCTTCTACGTGCTGCCGCTGCGGCTGCCGCCCGTGGTCTACGCCGGCACGATGGCGGTGTTCTTCGCCGCCGTGAACATGGCCAAGTGGGTGCCCTATGCGTGGCTCGGGCTGATCGACCAACGCAACATGCTCACCGCGCTGGTGCTGGTGCCGGTGGCCATCGCCGGCGTGGGCCTGGGCGTGTGGCTGGTGCGCCGCATCTCGCCCAGGTACTTCTACCGCATCCTGCATGTGGGCATGGGGTTGACCGGGGTGAAGCTGCTCTGGGACGGCCTGCGCTGAGCGGCTACCATCCTCGCCACGCCACCACCCGGCGCAGCGACTGCAAGGAGCCCCCGCGATGCCCGTGATCGTGATCGCCAACCCCAAGGGCGGTGTCGGCAAGAGCACGCTGGCGACCAACGTCGCCGGCTGCCTGGCCGCAGCAGGCCAGGCGGTGATGCTGGGCGACGTCGATCGCCAGCAGTCGTCGCGCCAGTGGCTGGCGCTGCGGCCGGCACAGCTGCCGGCCATCCGCGGCTGGGACGTCGCCAACGACCACATCGTGCGCCCGCCCAAGGGCACCAGCCACGTCGTGCTCGACACGCCTGCCGGCCTGCACGGCAAGCGGCTTGACGCGGTGCTGCGCATCGCCGACAAGCTGCTGGTGCCGCTGCAGCCCAGCCTGTTCGACATCCAGGCCACGCATGCCTTCGTGCAGGAACTGCGCGCGCACAAGCGCGGCGGCGACATCGCCGTCGGCCTGGTGGGCATGCGCGTGCGCGAGCACACGCGGGCCAACGAACAGCTGCACGCCTACCTGGCGACGCTGCCGGTGCCCGTGGTGGCGTGGCTGCGCGACACGCAGAACTACGTGCAGTTGGCCGCGCATGGCCTGACGCTGTGGGACGTGGCGCCCAGCCGCGTCGAGCGCGACCTGGAGCAGTGGGCGCCGCTGCAACACTGGATCACGACATGAATCACCCGATGAAGCACTTCGCGCGCCTGCAGGATCTGCAGGCCGAGGTCGGCAACACCCTGGCCGTCAGCGACTGGATTGCCGTCGAGCAGGACCGCATCGACCGCTTTGCCGAAGCCACCGGCGACCACCAGTGGATCCACGTCGATCCCGCGCGTGCCGCCGCCGGCCCCTTCGGCGCGCCCATCGCGCACGGCTTTCTCACGCTGAGCCTGCTGCCGCTGATGGGCGACACGGCCTTCACCATCGACGACGTGCGCATGGGGGTCAACTACGGCCTCAACCGCGTGCGCTTCCCGCACCCGGTGCGCGTGGGCAGCCGTGTGCGCGGCCACTTCAAGCTGCAGAAGTACGAGCCGCTGGACGGCGGCGCGCAACTGACGGTGGAGGTGACGATGGAGATCGAAGGCGTCGACAAGCCGGCTTGCGTGGCCGAGTCCGTCTCGCGCCGTTTCACCTGAGCCGCGTCCCCTCCAAAGAGGGAAGAAACCGCTGCCGGACCGGGGCTGACAATGCCCCGCGCACAGTGCCGCACAGGGCCGCACAGCGCCGGGAGAACACTGCAATGAAGGTACTGCTGGTCGACGACCATCCGCTCATCCTGGCTGCGCTGCAGTCGGTGATCCAGGGTGTCAACAGCGACTACCAGGTCGTGGGCGTGGACAGCGCCGCAGCCGCGCGCGCCACGCTGGCGGCCGATGCCGACTACGACTTCGTGCTGCTCGACCTCGCTCTGGGCGACGCCAACGGCTTCGACGTGCTGTCCGAGTTCCGCACGGCCTACCCCGGTGTGCCGGTGGTCGTGGTGTCGGCCTCCGACCGGGCCAGCGACGTCATCCGTGCCATCGACCTGGGCGCCATGGGCTACGTGCCCAAGCGTTCTTCGCACGCCGAGCTGCAGCAGGCGCTGCGCATGGTGATGTCCGGCAGCCTCTACGTGCCGCCGGGCATGCTCGGACAGTCCGCACGCAGCCCCGACGCGCTGGACGGCGACACCCTGCCCGGCGCGATGCGTTCCGAGAACGACCCGCTGGCCGTCGCACCGCTGGGCATGCGTGCACGTGCCGAGGCCCACCAGGAGCTGACCCTGGCCAGCATCGGCCTCACGCCGCGCCAGAACGACGTGCTGGCGCTGCTGCTGCAGGGGCTGCCGAACAAGCTCATCGCGCGTCACCTCAACCTGTCGGTGGAGACGGTCAAGGACCACGTGGCCGCGGTGCTGCGCGCGCTGGGCGTGAACTCGCGCACGCAGGCCGTGCTGGCCGTGAGCCAGATGACGCAAGGCCACGGCGGTTTCGTCGCGCGCCGCCAGCCGCCGCGGCCATGAGTGTGCAAGGGGCCGCCGCGCCCGCGCCAGAGATGCCGACCCCACAGCCGGTCCAGGCGAAGGAGGCCCGGCGCCCGGCCTGGCACCGCCGCGGCAGCAGCGTCGACCACATCCGTGCGCTCTACCAGCAGTCGCCTGCGTCGCTCACCGGCAACCTGGTCGGCATGGCGCTGGTGACCGCGATGTTCGGCGCGCTGGCGCCGCCGCTGGCGCTGCTGTCCTGGCTGAGCCTGGGCGGCACGCTGTGGTTCCTGCGCCTGCTGCACTACCTGCGCTACCGGCGCCAGCCGCAGGCCGACGACGCGCTGCTGCGGTCCTGGCGCCGCTCGTGGCGCCTGCTCGTCCTGTCGCAGGGCACGATGTGGGGGGTGGCGGTGTGGCTGTTCTGGGGCCTGGGCTCGCCCTACCACCAGCTTGCGCTGATCCTCATCGTCTACACCTACTGCCTGGGGTCGGTGCAGCTGCTGGCAACGCAGCCGAGGGTGTTCCTGATGTTCCTGAGCCTGGTGCTGACGCCCACCATCTTGCGCGTGGCCACCGACAGCAGCCAGCCCTGGAACCTGCAGCTGGCGGGCATCCTGGCGCTGCTGTTCTGCATCACCGTGCTGATGGCGCGCACCTATGGCAGTGCGCTCGGTCAGGCGATCTCGCTGAAGGCGCGCACCGATGCGCTGGCCGTGCGGCTGCGCGAGGAGACGGCCGTCGCCGAGGCCGCGCGCCGTGCCGCCGAGGCCGCCAGCCGTGCCAAGACGCAGTTCTTCGCGGCCGCCAGCCACGACCTGCGCCAGCCGCTGCACGCGATGGGCCTGTTCGCGGAAGCGCTGCGCCAGCGCACCCACGACCCCGAAGTGGCCTCGCTGGTGAACAGCATCAACGAGAGCGTCGACGCGCTGGAGGGCTTGTTCGGCGAGCTGCTCGACATCACGCGCATCGACACCGGTGGCGTCGAGGTGCACCCCGCGCCGGTCCGGTTGCGCGACATCTTCGTGCGGCTGCGGTTGCACTTCGAGCCCATCGCCTTCGAGAAGGGCCTGATGCTCAGCTTCCGCGGCGAGCAGCACGTGGCGCACGCCGATCCGGTGCTGCTCGAACGCATCCTGCGCAACCTGGTCAGCAACGCCATCCGCTACACCGACGACGGCGGCGTGCTCGTCAGCTGCCGTGTCCGCAGCGGCGGCCTGGTGGTGCAGGTGTGGGACAGCGGCATCGGCATCGCCGAAGCGAGCCTGCCGCGCATCTTCGACGAGTTCTTCCAGGTGCAGAGCAACCGGCCCCTGGAGGCCCACCATCGCAAGGGCCTGGGCCTGGGGCTGGCGATCGTCAAGCGCCTGGCCGCGCTGATGGGCACCGAAGTCACGGTGCGCTCACGCAGCGGCCACGGCACGGTGTTCTCGCTGGCCGTGCCGATGGGCCGGTCGCCGCGCGACCTGGCGGCGCTGTCCGGCAGCGCCAGGGTGAAGGCGCCGTTGGGGCTGACGCTGCAGGGGCGGCACATCGTCGTCGTCGAGGACGAGGCCGCCGTGCGCGAAGGCCTGGTCGTGCTGCTGCAGGCCTGGGGCGCCAGCGTCACGGCCTTTGACACCGTGCAAGGCGTGCGCGCGTGGCTCGCCCGCGGCGGTGCCGCGCTGCCCCACCTGCTGCTGGTGGACTACCGGTTGCCGCAGGGCTTGACCGGCATCGACGCCCTGGTGGCGCTGCGCGCGCACTGGCCGGGCAACAAGCTGCCGGCCATCATCATCACCGGCAGCAGCCTGGGCGGTCACGAAGACGAGGCCGTGACCCATGACTACCACCTGCTGATCAAGCCGGTGCTGCCGAACAAGCTGCGCGCGATGATCGCGTTCAAGCTGGGCATGCGATAGCGACTGTTGCGCCCTCGTTGCACGGCTGCAGGCGTGCTCCGACTGGCGCAATGATGCGCGGCACGGCAGCGTGGGCGACCATGACCCAGCCCCCGCACGACGAAGGCCGCCGCCTGGAACGTCTGCGTGACTTGCTGGTGCTCGACAGCGAGCCAGAGCCCGTGTTCGACACGCTGGCGCGCATGGCCTCCGAGGCCTGCGGCGCGCCCGTGGCACTGCTGAGCCTGATCGACGCCGAGCGGCAGTGGTTCAAGGCCAACGTCGGCCTGCCCGGCGTCAACGAGACGCCACGCGACGTCGCGTTCTGCGACCACGCCATCCGCAGCGACGACATCTTCGAGGTGCGCGACGCCACGCTCGACCCGCGCTTCGCAGGCAACCCGCTGGTCACCGGTGCGCCCGACATTCGCTTCTATGCCGGTGCGCCGCTGGTGCTGGCCGACGGCGCGCGCGTGGGCACGCTGTGCGTCATCGACCGCCAGCAGCGCCGCCGCTGCTGCAGGACCTGGCCCGGGTGGCAGTGCAGGCGCTGGGGATGCGCCGCGCGCTCATCGACAAGTCGCTGGCCGTGCGCAGCCTGCACGAGCAGGCGCTGGCCGTCAGCGAGCGGCGCCACCGCGCGATGCTCGATGCGCAGAGCGAGCTGGTCTCGCAGGCCGACGCCGACGGCCGGCCACTGCTGCACTCGGTGGGACGCGACATCAGCGCCCGCAAGCGCGCCGAACGCGCGCTGCGCGCCAGCCAGGCGTTCCTGGAGCGCACCGGGCGCGCCGCCGGCGTCGGCGGCTGGGAACTCGATCTCGCCACTGGCGCGCTGCTGTGGTCCGACCAGACCCGGCGCCTGCACGAGGTCGGCCCCGACTTCCAGCCGACGCTGGACAACGCCATCGCCTTCTACCTGCCGCAGGCGCGCCCGCGCATCGAGCAGGCGGTGCAGGCCGGCATGGCGCACGGCACGCCCTGGGACCTGGAACTGCCCTTCGTCACCGCGCAAGGGCGCGCTGTGGGTGCGCGCGGTCGGCGAGGTCGAGTTCGATCACGGCCGGCCCTTGCGGCTGGTGGGCGCGTTGCAGGACATCACCGAGCGGGTGCACGCGGCGCAGGAACCGCCGCGCCAGAGCGCGATCCTGCGCTCGGTCACCGAGGCCACGCCGGCCGTGGTGTCGGTGGTCGACCTGGCGTTGCGCTACCGCTTCGTCAACGGCGCCTTCGAGCGCTGGTACGGGGTGGACCGTGCGCAGGTGCTGGGGCGTACGGCGCAGGAGGTGATGCCAGGCGTCGACGTCGAGCGCAGCCTGGCCTGGGCGCAGCGCGCGCTGGCCGGCGAGGCCGTGCACTTCGAGCGCGAACACCCCGAGCGCCCGGGCACACCGCACCTGGCCGTGGACGACATCCCGCTGCGGCTGGACGATGGCAGCATCGACGGCTTCGTCGGCATCGCACAAGACGTCACGCGGCAGCGGCACGAGGCGCAGCGGCTGCGCCTGCTGTCGCAGACCGACCCGCTGACCGGCCTGCTCAACTGTGCCGGCTTCGAGCAGCAGCTGGACAACCTGCTCGACGAGCACGTCGGCGAGCCGCTGGCACTGCTGTACCTGGACCTGGACCGCTTCAAGCCGGTCAGCTCGGCGCGTAGGCCAGGCGCACGTAGATCGGCGCGAAGGCCTCGGCCTGCGTCACTTCCAGCAGGCGCTCGCGCGACAGCTCCAGCATCGCGATGAAGGTCACCACCAGCACCGGCGTGCCGCGGCTGGTGTCGAAGAGCTCGTGGAACTCCACGAAGCGCCGTCCCTGCAGCTTGCGCAGCACGATGCTCATGAACTCGCGCACGCTGAGCTGCTCGCGGGAGATCGTGTGGTGCTGGTTCAGCCGCGCGCGCTGCAGGATGTCGGCCCAGGCCTCGCGCAGGTCGGCCGGGCTGACGTCGGGGAAGCGCGGCTGCAGCGCCTGCTCGATGTGCACCTGCGCCCGCAGGAAGTCGCGCCCGGCCAGCGGCAGCGCGTCGATCTTCGCGGCGCCCAGCTTGATCTGCTCGTACTCGATGAGCCGCCGCACGAGTTCTGCGCGCGGGTCCTCGGGTTCGCCGCCGTCGTCGCTGCGCTTGGGCGGCAGCAGCATGCGCGACTTGATCTCGATGAGCATCGCCGCCATCAGCAGGTATTCGCCAGCGAGCTCGAGGTTGTTGCGGCGCACCTGGTCGATGTAGCCCAGGTACTGGCGCGTCACGTCGGCCAGCGGGATGTCGAGGATGTTGAAGTTCTGCTTGCGGATCAGGTACAGCAGCAGGTCCAGCGGGCCTTCGAAGGCCTCGAGGAAGACCTCCAGCGCGTCGGGCGGGATGTACAGGTCCTGCGGCAGCCGGAACAGCGGCTCGCCATACAGCCGTGCCACCGCGACCTGGTCCACGGTCAGCGGCGGCGCCACCTCGGTCTGCGGTTCGGCGATCGGCGGTGCGTCCGCCGGCAGGGTGCTCAAGGTGCGGCCTACTTGGCCGGCGTCGTGCGGGTCTGGTAGACGTAGGCCTGCTGCGGCACGCGGGCCTCGCGCCACGCGGCTTGCGAGGCGCGGTCCAGGTCGCGGTCCCACAGCAGCGCACGGCCGGCGCGCTGCTCGTCTTCCAGCGTCGGCTTCTTGGCCTTCAGTTCCTCGATGAAGGAGGTCACGTCGGACTTGTAGGGCTTCCAGAAGAGCGGCATGGCGGCGTCGTGGCGGGTCAGGGGAAACGCGGATTTTAGCCGCGCATGGCGGCCCGGGCCGCTGGCCCTAGCATGCGCGCCATGGATCCCGTGGAAGTCGAGTTGAAGTTCCAGGTGCCGGCCGCCGCGCGTGCCGCCGTGCAGAAGGCCGTCGCCACGGCCAGCGCGCGCAGCGTACGGCTGCAGGCCGTCTACCTCGACACGGCCGACCAGCGCCTGGCATCGGCCGGCCTGGCGCTGCGCCTGCGCAAGGAAGGGCCGCGCTGGGTGCAAACGCTCAAGGGCCGCGGCGACGGCCTGATGCAGCGGCTGGAGCATGAGGTGGCGCTGCCGGCGCAACGCGGCCGCCCGCAACCCGATGCCGCGCGCCACGCCGGCACCGCGGTGGGGGCGCAGCTGGCCGCGCTGCTGGCCGACGGCACGCCGCTGCAGGAACGCTACGGCACCGACATCCGGCGTCTGCTGCGGCGCGTGCGCACCGGGGGCGCAACCGTGGAACTGGCCTTCGACAGCGGCCACATCACCGCCGCCGGGCAACGGCTGCCAGTGTGCGAGCTCGAGTTCGAGCTCGTCGCCGGGCCGCCGCAGCCGCTGCTGGCGCTGGCCGAGCGCTGGGTGCAGCGCCACGGCCTGTGGCTGGACGTGCGCACCAAGTCCGAACGTGGCCACCGGCTGGCGCTGGGGCTGCACCAGGTGCCGGCGACCGCAGCCACTCCGGTGCTGCTGCAGGCGGCAAGCACGCCAGGCCAGGCGCTGGGCGTGGTGCTGCAGGCGGCGCTGTCGCAGGTGCTGCCCAATGCCGCCGAGCTCGGCAACGGCAGCGGCACGCCCGAGCACCTGCACCAACTGCGCGTGGGTGTGCGGCGGCTGCGCAGCGCGCTGCGCCTGCTGGCGCCCTGGGCGGCAGACGCCGACGCTGCGCGCGCGCTGGACCTGGCCTGGCGCGGTCCGTTCCGGCAGCTCGGTGCGCTGCGCGATGCCGACGTGGTGGTGCAGCTGCTGCAGCAGGCCGGCGCGCCGCCCCGGGTCACCGAGACAGCGACCGCGGCGGACGACACCGGCCGGCACGCCTGCCGCGACGCAGCGTCCGTGGTGCAGCAGCCCGAGTTCAGCGTGCTCGTGCTGCGCAGCCTGCAACTGGCGCTCGACGCAGCGCAGCCGCCCGCGCCGGACCATCGCCCCAGGCACCCGGCGCGGCCGCTCGCCGATGCCGCGGCGCGGCTGCTGCTGCCGAGCTGGCGCCGCGTGCGGCAGGCCGGACAAGGCTTCGCCGCCGCCAGCCCCGAGCAGCGCCACAGGCTGCGGCGTCAGCTCAAGCGCCTGCGCTACGTGCTCGAGTTCCTGCAGCCGCTGCTGCGGCGCAAGCCTGCTGCGCGGGCCCTGCAGGCGCTGCGCGCGGCGCTCGATGCGCTGGGCGCGAGCAACGACGCGCTGCTGGCGCAGGCGCAGTTGCAGGCGGCCGTCGCGGCCGACCAGGCCGATGCCGGCACGTGGTGGGCGCTGGGCTGGCTGGCCGCGCGACAGCAGGACCTGCAGCGGCGTGCCATGCGGCGGCTGGCGCGGCTGCCGGCCGCGCCGCCCCGCGCGAAGTCGCTCAGTGCTGATCGTTGAAGGCCTGAATCCGGGTTTGCCATCCCCGGGCTTGCCCGCAGTTCAGGCGCCGCGCGGGCTGGCTGTCAGAACACCGTAAGCGATTCTTTTCAACCTGACGGCAGTCTTTCAACGGGCCCGTCATGCTCCTGTTCGTCTCGTCGGTAAAACTGGTGGCCGAGATCGCGCTGCTCGCGTTTGCGGGGCAGTGGCTGCTGGGTCTGCTGGCCGGCGCCAAGCGCGAGACGAACTTCTTCTACCGGCTGCTGAAGGTGCTGACCGACCCGTTCGTGCGCGCTGCGCGCTGGGTGTCGCCCAAGCAGGTGATCGACCGGCACCTGCCGCTGGTGGCGTTCCTGATCGTGGCGTTTCTCTGGGTGATTTCCACCTTCTACAAGATCCAGCTCTGCCTGGAGATCGGAGTGCAGGCATGTCGATGACGTCTCACCGCGGCTACGCGTACCTGTGGATGAAGCTGCAGGCCATGACCTGCCTGCTGTTCGGCCGCGACGCACGCGCCGAGGTGCTGTTCGGCCAGATGCTCGCGCGCTGGCCCGGTGACGGCTACGCGCTGGCCAGCCGGGGCCACGTGCGCGCAGCGGCCGGCCGGCCTGGCGAGGCCATCGCCGACCTGCAGGCGCTGGTGCTGGCGCATCCCACGCGCAGTGCCGGCGACTGGTTCAACCTGGCCTTCCTGCTGGAGCGCGCCGAGCGCCTGGAAGAAGCCGAGGCGGCCTTCCGCCGCGCGGTCGCACTGGACGACAAGCTCGACCGCGCCTGGTACGGCCTCGGCCTGGTGCTGATCCGCCGCGGCCAGCCCGACGAAGCGGTGGCGGCGCTCAAGCGCAACACCGAACTCCAGCCGATGAGCCCCTACGGCTGGTACCAACTGGCGCGCGTGCACGTCGATCGGCAGAACGCCGACGAGGCGCGCCGCATCATCCGCCACCTCAAGGGCTTCGAGCCCAAGGTGGCGGCGCAACTCGAACGCGAGACCGGACTGGCCGCGTGAGGCTCGTGCCCCGCGGCTGCGTTCGCGGGGGGTGGGGAAGAGGGTGGCGGCCGCAAGGTCGCTGGAGACGTTTCACAACTCGGAGGTGACCTATGCAGTTGACCGACAGCCACCGCCAGTATTGGCAGAAGAACTTGCGGCTCACCGCAATTCTTCTGTCGATCTGGTTCGTGGTGACCTTTGTCGTGGGCTTCTTTGCCCGCGAACTGAACTTCAATTTCTTTGGCTGGCCGTTCAGCTTCTGGGTCGCATCCCAGGGCGCGCTGATCGTCTACTGCCTGATCATCTGGTACTACGCGCGGACGATGAACCGGCTCGATCAAGAGCACGGCGTCGCCGAGGAGGAATAAACCATGGCAGGACTCTTTGGTGACGGTGGCGGTGGCGCCACCACAGCGGCCGACAACCGCGCCTTCAAGGCACAGCTGAACAAGGTGTACGGCTGGTACACCGGCGGCTTTGTCATCTTCATCGTCGTGCTGGCGATCCTGGAGCAGATGGGTCTGCCCCGGAACTGGATGGGCTTCATCTTCCTGATCGCCACCGTGGCGCTGTATGCCGGCATCGGCATCATGAGCCGCACGACCGATGCTGCCGAGTACTACGTGGCTGGCCGGCGCGTGCCCGCGGTCTACAACGGCATGGCGACCGGCGCCGACTGGATGAGCGCCGCGTCGTTCATCGGCATGGCCGGCACGCTGTACCTCACCGGTTACGGCGGCCTGGCCTTCATCATGGGCTGGACCGGCGGCTACTGCCTGGTGGCGCTGTTCCTGGCACCGTACCTGCGCAAGTTCGGGCAGTTCACGATTCCCGACTTCCTGGGCGCCCGCTACGAAGGCAACCTGCCGCGCTTCATCGGCATCGTCGCCGCGATCCTGTGCTCGTTCACGTACGTGGTGGCACAGATCTACGGTGTGGGCCTGATCACCGCGCGCCTGTCGGGCCTGGCCTTCGAGATCGGCATCTTCGTCGGCCTCGGCGGCATCCTGGTCTGCTCGTTCCTGGGCGGCATGCGTGCCGTCACCTGGACGCAGGTGGCCCAGTACATCATCCTGATCGTGGCCTACATGATCCCGGTGGTGTGGCTGTCGGTGAAGCAGACCAGCGTGCCCGTGCCGCAGGCCATCTACGGCTACCAGCTGGAGAAGGTCACCGCGCGCGAGCAGCAGCTGATCGACGATCCGAAGGAAAAGGAAGTCATCGCTGCCTTCAAGGCGCGTGCCGACGAGTTCGACGCCAAGCTGAAGGACATTCCTGCAGCGCTGGCCGCCGACCGTGCCGCCGCCGAGAAGACGCTGGCCGACCTGAAGGCCGCCAACGGCCCGGCTGCCGACATCCAGGCCGCCGAGAAGGCGCTGGCTGCCGTGCCCAAGGACGAGGCTGCCGCCAAGGCCGCCTGGACCAAGGCCAAGGCCGACAACGAAGGCCGTGCCAAGCCGCTGGCCGGCATGCCGCGCCACGCGCAGCAGTTCGCCGGCGACCCGAACGGCGACGAGAAGGCCCAGGCCACGTACGACACCTCGCGTCGCAACTTCCTGGCCCTGGTGTTCTGCCTGATGGTGGGTACGGCCGCGCTGCCGCACATCCTGATGCGCTACTACACCACGCCGTCGGTGAAGGAAGCGCGGGAGTCGGTGACCTGGTCGCTGTTCTTCATCTTCCTGCTGTACTTCACGGCACCTGCACTCGCCGTGCTGGTGAAGTTCGAAGTCTTCAACGTGCTGGTGGGGACGCCGTTCGACAAGCTGCCGGCCTGGGTGGCGAACTGGGCGCGTGTCGACCCGGGTCTGCTGTCCGTGATCGACATCAACAAGGACGGCATCTTCCAGCTCGGCGAGATGAAGATCGGTGGCGACATCATCGTGCTGGCAACGCCGGAAATCGCCGGCCTGCCGTACGTGATCTCGGGCATGGTCGCTGCCGGTGGCCTGGCGGCTGCGCTGTCCACCGCGGACGGCCTGCTGCTGACGATCGCCAACGCGCTGAGCCACGACCTGTACTACAAGATGATCGACCCCAATGCGCCGACCGCGCGCCGCGTGGCGATCTCCAAGGCCCTGCTGCTGGTCGTGGCCCTCGCGGCTGCCGGCGTGGCGGCGCAGAAACCGGCGGACATCCTGTTCCTGGTCTCGGCGGCGTTCTCGTTCGCTGCAGCGGCGTTCTTCCCGGCCCTGGTGCTCGGCATCTTCTGGAAGCGCGCCAACAAGTGGGGTGCGTCGCTGGGCATGATCGCCGGCCTGGGCGTGACGTTCTACTACATGGTCACCACGCAGCCGTGGCTGCGCGGCGTCTTCGGCGTCACGTCGAAGGTGGAACTGTGGTGGGGCATCCAGCCGATCTCGGCCGGCCTGTTCGGCGTGCCTCTGGGCTTCGCGGTGATCATCATCGTGAGCCTGCTGACGGCACCCCCGCGCAAGGACACGCAGGAACTGGTGGAGCACGTGCGCTACCCGGACCTGAAGTTCTCGAAGTGATGCACATCGAGACCTGAGTTGCGACACGGCGCAAGCCGTGCCGGGGCCGCGCACCGCAAGGGCGCGGCCCTTTTTTCTTGACAGCGCTCAAGCCGGCGCGCACCGTCGCGGGGCAGCATGCCCGCCATGGACCTCGACGACGCACCGCCCGACCACCCGTCCGCAGACCCATCCGCGGACCCGCTGGCCGACCTGGCCCGGGTGCAGCGCCGCGCGCAGGCCGCCTTCGCCGAGCAGGTGCTGGCGCAGCAGACGCTGGAAGCACCGCTGGCGCAGTTCGTGCGCGGGCTGCCGCTGGCCGTGGCGCCGGCCACGCCGCTGCGCGACGCGCTGCAGCAGATGCACGCGCGCGGCGTCGGCTCGGTGCTGGTGGCGGACGCCGACGGCGCCGCGGTGGGCATCCTGACGCGGCACGACCTGCTGGCGCGCGTGGTGCTGCCGGCCACCGACCTGGCGGCACCGATCGCCACGGTGATGAGCGCGCCCGTGCACACGCTGGACGCCGCGCGCAGCGCACACGACGCGGCGCTGCTGATGTCGCGCGAGGGCGTGCGCCACGTGCCGATCACGCTGCTCGGACGCGTGGCAGGCATCGTCTCCGAGCGCGACCTGTTCACGCTGCAGCGCCTGTCGTTGCGGCAGATCGGCGAAGCCGTGCGCGGCGCCGGCGACGTCGCCACGTTGCAGGAGGCTGCCGCCGACATCCGCCGCTTCGCCGCGCAGCTGTTCGCGCAAGGCGTGCAGGCGCGCAACATCACCGAGCTGGTCAGCCAGCTCAACGACGCACTCACCGCGCGGCTGGTGGCCCTGCTGGCCGCGGCCCACGGGCTCGACCTGGGCCAGGCCTGCTGGCTGGCCTTCGGCTCCGAAGGCCGAGGCGAGCAGACAGTGGCCACCGACCAGGACAACGGACTCGTGGTGGCCGATGCCGCCGAAGGCGACCTGCCGCGCTGGCTGGCGCTGGGGCAGGCCGTGAACCAGGCGCTGGCCGACTGCGGCTACCCGCTGTGCAGCGGCGGCGTGATGGCAGGCAACCCCGACTGCTGCCGCACGGTGGCCGGCTGGCACGCGCGCTTCGTGCAGTGGATCGCCCATGGCGCCCCGCAGGACCTGCTGGCCGCCAGCATCTACTTCGACCTGCGGCCCATCGCCGGCAACGCGGCGCTTGCCGCGCCGCTGTCGGCATTGGTCGTGCAGCAGGCCGCGGACACGCCGCGCTTCCTCAGCCAGCTGGCGGCGAACGCGCTGCAGCACCGGCCGCCACTGCAGTGGCACGGCGGCATCGACACGCAGCGCATCGACGGCCACGACGTCATCGACCTGAAGCTGCAGGGCAGCGCGCTGTTCGTCGAAGCCGCGCGCGTGCTGGCGCTGGCCAGCGGCGTGGCGGCCACCGGTACGCGGCAGCGGCTGGAGGGCGCAGCCGCTGTGCTGGGCGTACCCGCCACCGAGGCGCAGGCCTGGGTGGCCGCCTTCGAGCACCTGCAGCTGCTGCGCCTGCGTGTGCAGGTGGCCGGCGGCACGGCGCACCCCAACCGCTGCCAGGTCGACACGCTGGACCTTCTGGAGCGGCGCGTGCTGCGCGAGTCGCTGCGCGTGGCGCGCGGCCTGCAGCAGCGCGTGGCCCTCGACTGGCAGCGCTGACCGCAGCCGCCGGCGCGCCGCCGGTTCGCGCCAGAACCCGAGCGCCAGACGCCCCCTGCGGCCGTTGTTATGCTGGCCGCGCCATGGGTTCACGGTCCGTCATCGCCAGCCGCATCCGCCGCCGCGGTTTCCGCAAGTGGTACGAGGCCGAGCTGATCCGCGGCCATGCGCATCTGGTGCTGCTGATCCTGTGCACGCTGGCCGTGCTGGGTGCGCTGGAGGCCTTGTCGGACGGCACCGCCACCGACCGCGCGCTGCTGGCCCTGAGCCTGTTGCTGGCCGGTGGCATCGGCGTCTGGGCGATGCGGCGCTACCTGTTCCTGCTGCTGCGCGCGGAGACCATCGCCAACCAGGCCGTGTGCCCGGCCTGCGAGGTCTACGCGCGCTGGTCGATCGAGGACGAGTCCGGCGTCGCGGCCGAGCCGGTGCTGCGCGTGCGCTGCCGTGCCTGCCAGCACGGCTGGAAGATCGACTGCTGATCTAGAGGCGCGGCTCGCCTTCGGGCTTGTCGGCGAAAGCCGCAGCCACCGTCGGCACGATGTTGTCGGCGCCCAGGACATCCTCGAAGCCCGAGCGACGCATCAGCGACAGCGGCTGCTCGTTGACGTTGGCCAATACCAGCGCCGTGTCCTGGCGCTGCAGCGTGCGGTGCAGCTGCTCCAGCGCGTCCAGGCCCGAGGTGTCCAGCGAGATCAGGCGGTGCATCTCGAGCACCAGCACGCGCGTGCCGGCCGGCAGCTGCGCCGGCAGCGCCTCGATCTTGCCGACGGCGCCGAAGAACAGCGAGCCGAACAGCTCGAACACCTGCACGCCCGGCGGCACCTCGGCCTGCGGCACGGGCTGCACGCGGAACAGCCGGCCCATGCGGATGATGAAGAACACGCAGGCCAGCACCAGACCCACTTCGACCGCCACCGTGAGGTCGAACACCACGGTGAGCAGGAAGGTGCCGACCAGTATGGTGCGGTACTGCAGGCTGAACTTGCGCAGGCGTTCGAATTGCCGCCACTCGCCCATGTTCCAGGCCACGAACAGCAGGATGCCGGCCAGCGACGCCAGCGGCACGTGCAGCGCCAGCGGTGCCGCCAGCAGCACGACGGCCAGCACAGTCAGCGCGTGCACGACGCCGGCAATCGGGCTGGTGCCGCCGGCGCGCACGTTGGTCACGGTGCGTGCGATGGTGCCGGTGGCCGGGATGCCGCCAAACAGCGGCGTGACGAAGTTCGCCACGCCCTGCGCCATCAGCTCCTGGTTCGGGTCGTGGCGCGGGTACGGCACCATGTTGTCGGCCACGCGCGCGCACAACAGCGACTCGATGGCCCCCAACAGCGCGATCGTCAGCGTCGGGATCAGCAACTGCTTGGCCGTGGTCCAGCTCACCTCGGGCAGCGCGAAGGCCGGCAGCGTCTGCGGGATGCCGCCGAAGCGGCTGCCGATGGTCTCCACCGGCAGCTGCAGCAGCAGCGTGGCCAGCGTGCCGGCCACCAGCGCGACGATGGTGCCCGGCACGTGCGCCGCCGCGCGCCGCAGCCGCGCCAGCGCGCCCAGCGGTGCGGTCGGCATGGCGTACGACTTGGGCCACAGCACCACGATGGCCAGGCTGCCGGCGCCGATGGCCACGGCCGCCGGGTTCAGCGTGGCCGCGTGGCTGGCCAGCGTGGCCACCATCGCGAAGAAGTCGGCCGGCAGCTTGGGCGTGACGAGGCCGAGGAAGTCCTTCACCTGCGACAGCGCGATCAGCACCGCGATGCCGTTGGTGAACCCGATGACGATGGGCACCGGCACGTAGCGCACCAGCGCGCCCAGCTTGAACAGCCCCATCAGGAACATCAGCACGCCGGCCAGCGAGGTGGCGATCAGCAGGTTGGCCAGGCCGTAGCGCTCGACGATGCCGTAGACGACGACGATGAAGGCGCCGGCCGGCCCGCCGATCTGCACGTGCGAGCCGCCCAGCAGCGAGATGATCAGCCCGGCGATGATGGCCGTGAACAGGCCGGCTTCGGGCTGCACGCCCGAGGCGATCGCGAAGGCCATCGCCAGCGGCAGCGCCACGATGCCCACCGTGATGCCGGCGCCCAGGTCGGCGCCGAAGCGCTTGCGGTCATACCCCTGCAGGGCGTCGAGCAGGCGCGGCCGGAAGCGGTGCAGGGCGGGCAGGGGCATGCTGCCGATCATGCACCCGTCAGCTGCTGAGGCGCTGACATGCCGCAGCCCTGGCCGCCGCAGCCGTGGCAGCGCCGCTCAGCGCACGCGCATGCCCGGCACGGCGCCGGGGAAGGGCTCCAGCACGTACACGCCGGGCGTCGCCTTCTCGTCGGCGTGGCTGGCGGCCAGCACCATGCCTTCGCTGACGCCGAACTTCATCTTGCGCGGCGCCAGGTTGGCCACCATCACCGTCAGCTTGCCCACCAGCTGCTCGGGCCGGTAGTTGGCTGCGATGCCGCTGAAGACGTTGCGGTGCCGGCCCTCGCCGACGTCGAGCGTCAGGCGCAGCAGCTTGGTGCTGCCCTCCACGGCCTCTGCGTTCACGATCTGCGCGATGCGCAGGTCGACGCGGAAAAAGTCGTCCACCGTGATCTCGGGCGCGACGGCTTCGCCACCAGGCAGCGTGGGCGCCGGTGCGGCGGCTGCAGGCGGCTCGAACAGCGCTTCGAGCTGCTTGGCGTCGACCCGCTGCATCAGGTGCTGGTACGCGCCGATCTGGTGGTGGCCGAGCGCGCGCGCGCTGTCGGCCCACTGCAGCGGCGCGATGCGCAGGAAAGCTTCGACGTCGGCGGCCAGTTTCGGCAGCACAGGCTTCAGGTACAGCGTGAGCAGGCGAAAGGCTTCGATGCACACGGTGCAGGTGTCGTGCAGCGCGGCGTCCATGCCGGCCTGCTTGGCCAGCTCCCACGGCTTGTGCTGGTCGACGAACTCGTTCACGCGATCGGCCAGCAGCATCACCTCGCGCAGCGCCTTGCCGAACTCGCGCGTCTCGTAGAGCTCGTGCACCGCCGGCGCGTGCGCACGCAGGCCGTCCAGCAGCACGCGGCCCTCGACACCGACGTCGGCCGACAGCCGGCCGTCGAAGCGCTTGGTGAGGAAGCCGGCAGCGCGGCTGGCGATGTTGATGTACTTGCCCACCAGGTCGCTGTTGACGCGGGCGACGAAGTCCTCGGGGTTGAAGTCCAGGTCTTCGACGCGCGCGTTGAGCTTGGCCGCGATGTAGTAGCGCAGCCACTCGGCATTGAAGCCCAGCTCCAGGTAGCGCAGCGGGCTGATGCCGGTGCCGCGGCTCTTGCTCATCTTCTCGCCGCTGACCGTGAGGTGGCCGTGCACGAAGACGCGGTCGGGCACCTTGCGGCCGCTGAACTTCAGCATCGCCGGCCAGAACAGCGTGTGGAAGGTGACGATGTCCTTGCCGATGAAGTGCACCTGCTCCACCGCCGGGTCGGCGAGGTAGCTGTCGATGTCGATGCCCAGCAGCGCCAGCCTCGCCTGCAGCGACGCCAGGTAGCCCACAGGCGCGTCGAGCCAGACGTAGAAGTACTTGCCCGGCGCGTCGGGGATCTCGATGCCGAAGTAGGGCGCGTCGCGGCTGATGTCCCAGTCGCCGAGGCCGACCTGGCCATCGGCGTCGCGCGCGAACCATTCCTTGACCTTGTTGGCCACCTCGGGCTGCAGCCGGCCGACCTGCGTCCAGGCTTCCAGGAACTCGACGCAGCGCGGGTCGCTGAGCTTGAAGAAGAAGTGCTCGCTGGTCTTCAGCACCGGCGTCGCGCCCGAGAGCGCCGAGTACGGCTGCTTCAGGTCGGTGGGCGCGTAGACGGCGCCGCAGACCTCGCAGTTGTCGCCGTACTGGTCCTTCGCGCCGCACTTCGGGCACTCGCCCTTGATGAAGCGGTCGGGCAGGAACATGCCCTTGTCGGGGTCGAAGAACTGCTCGATGGTGCGCACCTCGATCAGCTCGTTCTTGCGCAGCGCGCGGTAGATGTCCTGCGCCAGCGCGTGGTTCTCGGGCGCGTCGGTGCTGTGCCAGTGGTCGAAGGCGATGTGGAAGCCGTCGAGGTAGGGCTTGCGGCCCGCGGCGATGCCGGCGACGAACTGCTGCGGCGTCATGCCGGCCTTCTCGGCCGCGATCATGATCGGCGCACCGTGGGCGTCGTCGGCGCAGACGAAGTGCACCTCGTGGCCCTGCATGCGCTGGAAGCGCACCCAGGTGTCGGCCTGGATGTACTCCATCACGTGGCCGATGTGGAACGGCCCGTTGGCATAGGGCAGTGCGGTGGTGACGAAGAGCTTGCGGGTCATGGTGGCGGGCGCTGCGGGCGCGTGACTGCTGCAACCGGCCAACGGCCGGTCACCAGGGGTGATGATTCTAGGTGTGCGCCGGCCCCCCCAGAACGTGGGTTCGGTGTGGCGCCGGGGGGGTTGTTTCAATAAGCTGCCGAGCATCGCCGCGACCTGCTGCACGCCACCACTGGCATGCAGCGCCCCGACAGCGCGGCGCACATCGAACAGACCACAGGAGGTCGACGTGAAGTACTTCAACAATCCCCGCGCGCTGCCCAGAGCGCTCGGCATTGCCGCCCTGGTGGCGGCACTCGGCGTGCTCTCGGGCTGCTGGGAAGACACCGACAAGCCCGTGTCCGAGGCGCCGCCGCCGGCCGGTCCCACCGTGCCGGCGTTCACGGTCGAGGCCCCGGCCGGCAGCCCGATCGCGGGCGCCAAGGTCGAGGTGCCGGCCGACGCCGTGGTGGCCGCCGACAACATCACCATCGGCTACGAAGACGCGCTGCCGCTGGCCGTCGACACCGACGTCAGCACCGCAGGCTACGAGCAGCTGAGCAAGACGCTCGTGATCACGCGCACCGGCGAATCCGACTTCGGCCAGACCGTCGACGTGACGATGCCGTACGACAAGAGCAAGCTGCCAGACGACGCCACGCCCATCGTCGTGTACCTCGACGAAGACACGGGGGGCTACAGCCCGATCGCCGTGAAGTCGATCGACCGTGCGAACGGCAAGATCACCTTCCTGACGTCGCATGCCTCGAAGTACGCCGTGATCTGGATCAAGGTCGGCGGCATCGGCCCGATCGACCCGAGCAAGCTCGGCACCAGCGTCAGCTTCGATCCCACGGTCGACAGCTTCTTCGTGCACAACTTCGGCAGCTACGAAGAGCCGGGCGGCAACTCCTTCGGCATGGCCGGCTACGCCGCCTGGTACCACCGCGCCCGCAAGTCGGTCAAGGGCGCGCCGCTGAGCACGCTGTACCGCGAAGGCAACCCGGTGCTGGAAGAAGACGATCAGGTCGCGCGTGAACTCATCCTGCGTGCCTACCAGGCGGGCGACCAGAAGACGCACATCAAGGCGCTGAACAACGCCGCCACGGCCGGCGCGGCCAACATCGCGGCCGAGAACAACGTCGCGATGACCATCATCCAGCAGCTGATGATCACCAAGCAGGCGCAGCTGATGGTGATGGGCAAGGGCACCGCGGGCACCTGGACCGACGCCCAGGCCGTGGCGGTCTACGCCTACGACAGCGTCGCGCAGCGCTTCCGCTTCTACGACACGCGCTTTCCCGGCGAGGTCGTGACCGTGCCCTGGAACCCGACCACCGGCTTCGGCGTCGATTCGAAGAACAAGGAGTACGACGTCTTCGCATTCGCGTCGTTCAACAGCGCCTACTCGTCGAAGACGCTGAACAGCCTGTACGTGGCGGCCGAGGCTGGCTTCCCGACCAGCCTGTATCCGAAGATCGCCATCACGGCACCCACCGAGCTGTCCACCTCGCCTGGCACCTTCGAGGTGGCTGCCGACGACAGCGTCACCGTGCGCGGCACCGTGCCCCGCCCTGCCAGTGCCAACCCGAGCGCGCCGCGCTACGCCCACGTCTACCTGAACGGCACGCGCGTGCCCACGGCCTACCCGGTCGACGGCGCCAGCAACGCGTTCGAGTTCACGATCGCCAAGCTGCCCTCGGCCGCTGGCACCGACGTGATGGTGCTGGTCTCCGAGACCGAGAAGGCCTACGCGGGCTGGGGCAGTGGCGCGGCCTGGGCCGGTGGCTTCCACGCCTTCAAGCAGTTCCGCGTGCGGGTGGCCAACCAGTTCTTCTTCCAGAACATGGGCCTGGAGACCGGCGACTTCACCGGCTGGCTGTCTGAGCGCCATAGCTGGGGCGGCAGCAGTGCCGCGCCGGAAGTGGTGCCGTCTGACAAGAGCGAGATCATCGCCACGCCGGGCTTCGACCCCATCGCCACCGACCTGCAGGTGCCGCTGTTCGGCACCAAGGCCGCGCGCATCAACAACGAGGACAACAACGAGCACATCAGCACGCTGACGCAGACGGCCGTGGTGCCCTCGGGCAAGAACCCGGTGCTGCGCTTCTACTGGTCGGCGGTGCTCGAAGACCCGCAGCACGACCCGGAAGACCAGCCGTACATCGAGATCGTGGTCCAGAACAAGACCAAGAACATCGACCTGTACCGCAAGCGCTTCTTCGCCAACGATCCTTCGTACTCGGGCTGGCTGAGCTACCAAGGCGGTGACTGGAAGTCGATCCCGTGGCAGCTGGTGGAGCTGGCCGTGGCCGAGTACGCCGGCGACACCATCGAGCTGAAGATCGAGGCGGCCGACTGCGCGCTGGGCGGCCACGGTGGCTACGGCTACCTGGACGTCGACGAGTGAGCTCGCGCGCCTGAGTCTCCTGTCGCCAGGCAACTGGGCCGCCCCACCGGGGCGGCCCTTTTTCCTTGTCGGCGGCATGCACGGGCGGCGGCAGTAGACTCGCGCCCGCTCCAGCCTGAGGAATCCATGTCCACCGCCGTCACCGAAGCCGCGCTGCTCGAAGCGCTGAAGACCGTCATCGACCCCAACACCGGCCGCGACTTCGTCAGCGCCCGGCAACTGCGCAACCTGCGCATCGAGGGTGGCGACATCGCCTTCGACGTCGAGCTCGGCTACCCAGGCAAGAGCCAGCATCCCGCGTTGCGCAAGGCGCTGATCGCTGCCGCGCGCTCGGTGCCTGGCGTGCAGAACGTCAGCGTGCAGCTGGCGACGAAGATCGTCAGCCACGCCGTGCAGCGCGGCGTGCAGCTGCTGCCCAAGGTCAAGAACGTGATCGCCGTGGCCTCGGGCAAGGGCGGCGTCGGCAAGAGCACCACCAGCGTCAACCTGGCGCTGGCGCTGGCGGCCGAGGGGGCCAGCGTCGGCATCCTGGACGCCGACATCTACGGCCCCAGCCAGCCGATGATGATGGGCATCGAGGGCCGGCCGGAAAGCACCGACGGCCAGACGATGGAGGCGCTCGAGAACTACGGCGTGCAGGTGATGTCGATCGGCTTCCTGATCGACGGCGACCAGGCCATGATCTGGCGCGGCCCGATGGCCACGCAGGCGCTCGAACAGCTGCTGCGCCAGACCAACTGGCGCGACCTCGACTACCTGATCGTCGACATGCCGCCCGGCACTGGCGACATCGCGCTCACGCTGAGCCAGCGCGTGCCGCTCACCGGCGCCGTGATCGTCACGACGCCGCAGGACATCGCCCTGCTCGACGCGAAGAAGGGCCTGAAGATGTTCGAGAAGGTCGGCGTGCCCATCCTGGGCATCGTGGAGAACATGGCCGTGCACGTGTGCTCGAACTGCGGCCATGTCGAACACGTCTTCGGTGCCGACGGCGGCAAGAAGATGGCGGCCGAGTACGGGGTGGACTACCTGGGCGCGCTGCCGCTGGCGATGAGCATCCGCGAACAGGCCGACAGCGGCCGGCCCACCGTGGTGGCCGACCCCGACGGCGAGATCGCCGGCCTGTACAAGGCCGTGGCGCGCACGGTGGCGGTGAAGATTGCGCAGAAGGCCAAGGACTTCTCGGCCAAGTTCCCGACCATCACGGTCTCGAAGACGACCTGAGGCCGCCGCCCGGGCCTACCCCCAGCGCGTGTTGGCATCCACGCGCAGCGGGGCGTCGTCGGCATGCAGCGTGCTGCTCGCTTCGGCGCTCTCGATGCCAGGTGTGAACAGCCGCTCCAGCGTCTCGCTCCAGGCGGCGCCGGCACGTGGGTCGGCCAGTTCGGTCTCGCGCTGGCGCACCAGCTTGTCGAAGGCGGCCCGGCCCTCGATGTGCGCGCGGTCGGTGGAACGCTGCGGCGTGTGCCCCAGGTGCACGCCGATGCGGTCGCACAGCGAGCGGAACATCTGCGACACGCGCGTCGGGCTCAGCTGCCATTCCTCGGCCAGGGCCACCGGCGACAGCCCGACACCCAGGTAGGCGTCGATCACCTGCCGTTCGCGCGGAGGCAACTGGGCGAAGAAGCTCTCCAGCCGCCGCATCAGCAGCGCGGTGTCGACACGCGCCTCGACCTCGTCCTGTGGCGTGGCGGCTTCGTGCCGCGGTGTACCCTCTTCGGCGTCGGGCTCGGCGGCGTGGGCCGCCTGGCTGGCCTGGGCATCGGCTTCCAGCCGGTAGATCTCGTCGACGCTCAAGCCGCACAGCGGGCTGATGTCGGCGGCGGTCGAGGCCTCGGCATGGCTGGCGCGCCAGCGCTCGCGCGCCACCTGAACCAGCTTGACCTTGCGCCGCTGGTCGCGGCTGAGATTGTCCATCTGGCGCAGTTCGTCGAGCATCGCACCGTGCACGCGCTGCCTGGCGTAGCGCACGAAGGCCTCGCGCGCGGCTTCGCTGTCGCGGTCGCCTTCCCATTCGAAACCCAGCGCGGCCTGGGCCACGGCAATCAGCCCGACCTGGATCAGGTCGGCCTTCTCCACGTTCGCCGGCACGCGCCGCACCAGCTGGGCCGCCTGCTGCCGCACCCAGGACTCGTTTCTGAGGATCAGTGCCGAGGGCACGCCTTGCATCGAGATCATGGTTCCTGCTCCGTCCAGTGGAACCCCGGCTGTCCAGTATGCGCCGGCTGCAGCGCAGGCGGCGTGACAAGTGGCGGCCGATAGCCAAACCCCATGAGTGGAATCGATTCAATCAATCCCGCATATGCTGCGCCGCAACCATAATTCACTTCATCGCGTTTTCCCGACGTTCTTCCACCCTTCCAAGGAATCGACACCATGTCCCTGATCAACACCCAGATCCAGCCGTTCAAGACCACCGCCTTCGTCAACCGCGCGGGCAAGGGCGAGTTCATCGAAGTCAGCGACGCCACCCTGAAGGGCAAGTGGTCGGTGCTGATCTTCATGCCGGCGGCCTTCACGTTCAACTGCCCGACCGAAATCGAGGACGCGGCCGAGAACTACGCCGCCTTCCAGAAGATGGGCGCCGAGGTCTACATCGTCACCACCGACACGCACTTCTCGCACAAGGTGTGGCACGAGACCAGCCCGGCCGTCGGCAAGGCCAAGTTCCCGCTGGTGGGCGACCCCACCCACACGCTGACCAACGCCTTCGGCGTGCACATCGCCGAAGAAGGCCTGGCGCTGCGCGGCACCTTCATCGTCAACCCCGACGGCATCATCAAGACGGCCGAGATCCACTCGAACGAGATCGCCCGCGACGTCGCCGAGACCGTGCGCAAGCTGAAGGCCGCCCAGTACACCGCCGCCAACCCCGGCCAGGTGTGCCCGGCCAAGTGGAACGAAGGCGCCAAGACCCTGGCGCCGTCGCTGGACCTGGTCGGCAAGATCTAAGACCTTGTTCCGCACCGCGACCGGCCTGGCGCCGGTCGCTGCCCGCCTCCCGGCTCCGGCCGGGATCTGTCGGGCCCCGTCGACAACACCCTGAGCGCTGTGCGGCCTCGGGTGCTGTCGACAGGGCCGGATCCGGCTCACCCCATGCAACCCTGAACGAGGACCCCGCCATGCTCGACAGCACCACCCAGGCCCAGCTCGCCAGCTACTTCGAGCGCATCAGCCAGCCCGTCGCGCTGATCGCAAGCCTGGACGACTCGGCCGCCGCGGCCGAGATCCGCGAACTCGTGACCGAGATCGCCGCCATCGCGCCGGACAAGATCACGGCCCGCTTCGACGGCACCTTCGAGCGCCGTCCGTCGTTCCAGATCACCCGCGTCGGCCACGACATGGGCGTGCACTTCGCCGCCGTGCCAATGGGCCACGAGTTCACCTCGCTGGTGCTGGCGCTGCTGTGGGCCGGCGGCCACCCGCCGAAGGTGGAGGCCGAGGTCGTCGAGCAGATCCAGGCGCTGGAAGGCGACTTCGCCTTCGACACCTGGATGAGCCTGACCTGCCACAACTGCCCCGACGTCGTGCAGGCGATGCACCTGATGGCGGTGCTGAACCCGCGCGTGCGCGCGGTCGCCATCGACGGCGGCATGTTCCAGAAGGAAGTCGAAGAGCGCCAGATCATGGCCGTGCCCAGCGTGTTCCTGAACGGCGCGCCGTTCGGCTCGGGCCGCATGGAGATCGCCGACGTCCTGAAGAAGGTCGACACCGGCGCCGCTGCCCGCGACGCCGCCAAGCTGGCGAAGAAGGACGTGTTCGACGTGCTCATCGTCGGTGGCGGCCCGGCCGGTGCCGCGGCGGCCGTGTACGCGGCGCGCAAGGGCATCAAGACCGGCATCGTCGCCGAGCGCTTCGGCGGCCAGACGCTCGACACGCTGGGCATCGAGAACTACATCTCGGTGCTGGAGACGCAGGGCCCGAAGTTCGCCGCGGCGCTGGAAGCGCACGCCCGCGCCTACGACGTCGACATCATGAACGGCCAGCGCGTGGCCAGCCTCGAACCCGCGGCACAGCCCGGTGGCGCCATCACCGTGACGCTGGACAACGGCGCGCAGCTGCAGGGCCGCAGCGTCGTGCTGAGCACCGGCGCGCGCTGGAAGAACGTCAACGTGCCCGGCGAAGCCGAGTACCGCAACAAGGGCGTGGCCTACTGCCCGCACTGCGACGGCCCGCTGTTCAAGGGCAAGAGGGTCGCCGTCATCGGCGGCGGCAACTCGGGCGTGGAAGCCGCCATCGACCTGGCCGGCGTGGTGGAACACGTCACCGTGGTCGAATTCGCCGACCAGCTGAAGGCCGACGCGGTGCTCGTGAACAAGCTCAAGAGCCTGGCCAACGTCGAGATCCACACCAACGCGCAGACCACCGAGATCACCGGCGACGGGCAGAAGGTGAACGGCCTGGTGTTCAAGAACCGCGCCGACGGCAGCGAACACCGCCTGCCGCTGGCTGGCGTGTTCGTGCAGATCGGCCTGGTGCCGAACACCGAGTTCCTGAAGGGCACGGTGGAGCTCAGCCGCTACGGCGAGATCATCGTCGACGCCAAGGGCGCGACCAACGTGCCGGGCGTGTTCGCCGCGGGCGACGCGACCACGGTGCCGTACAAGCAGATCATCATCGCCGCGGGCGAAGGTGCGAAGGCGGCGCTGTCGGCCTTCGACCACCTGATCCGCAGCGGCCACTGAAGCGCAGCGTGCTGCGGCTCGATCGGCCAGTCACTCGGCCGCGCGCAGCCGCACGCTGAACGCTGCCCCGCCGCCCTCGGCCTCCGGCCGGTTGGCGGCGACGATGGTGCCGCCGTAGCGCTCGACAATGCCGCGGCTGATCCACAGCCCCAGGCCCGTGCCCTCGGCCTTGCGCGTGACGAACGGCTGGAACAGCTGCGGCAGCAGCGCGGGTGGCACGCCGGCGCCGGTGTCGGTGACGGTCAGCTCCACCCAGCCGCCCGCGTCGTGGCTGGCCAGCCCCAGCGTGCCGCCACCCGGCATCGCCTGCACCGCGTTCACCAGCAGGTTCACCAGCACCTGCTGCAGTTCCTGGCGGTTGGCGTCCACGGCCCGCGTGGGCTGCAGCGCACGCTGCACCGTGATGCCGCTGCGCGCCAGCAGGTGCTGCACCAGCACCAGGCTGTCTTCCAGCACCGGCACCGGGTCCAGTGTCTCCACGTAGCCGGCGAAGTCGTTGGGCCGCGCGAACTGCAGCAGCCGCGTCACGATGAGCCGCATGCGCTCGATCTGCTCGTCCACCAGCCGCAGCTCGGTGCCGACGCTGGCGGCCGCCGCGGGCGGCAGCAGCTCGCGCACCATGTCGAGATTGCCCTGGATCACCGCGATCGGGTTGTTCACCTCGTGCGCGATGCTGGCCGTGAGCTGCCCCACGGTGGCCAGCTTCTCGCTGCGAACCAGCTGCGCTTGCGTGTCTTCCAGCTGCTGCGTGCGCTCGGCCACCTTGCGGTCGAGCTCTGTGTTCCAGCGCTGCAGCGTCGCCAGCAGTTCGTCGAGGTGGCGTGCCAGGCGGCCGATCTCGTCGTCGCGCCGCAGGTCGCCCACGCGCGCGTCCAGCGCGCCGCCTTCCACGCGCCGCATCGTCGCGTCCATGCGTTCGACCGGGCTGAAGATCGCGCGCGCCCAGCGCAGCGAGACCACGGCCGCGCCCAGCATCACGGCGAAGAAGATGGCGCCGATGCTCGCCAGCGCACCCCACTTCAGCCAGGTGAACGGCCGTTCCAGGAAGCCCACGTAGAGCATGCCGATGCGCCGGCCCTGGCCGTCGGCCAACGGCTGGTAGGCCGACACGTACCAGTCGTTGACGACGAAGGCGCGGTCCAGCCAGGTGCTGCCGCGGCCGAGCACGGCTTCGCGCACGGTGGCCGAGACGCGCGTGCCGATGGCGCGCTCGTCGCGTGCGTCGTCGGCGCCGCCGAACAGGCGCACGTTGGTGCTGATGCGCACGTCGTCCAGGAACAGCGTCGCCGTGCCCTGGCTGCCCCAGTCGGCGAAGGGCAGCGAGCCCGGCGGGTAGACGATCTCGTTGATGTGGTCGATGAAGGGCAGGTTGCGGTTGAGCAGCACGCCCCCCTGCACGTGGCCGAGCAGCCGGCCGTCGGGCGCGCGCACGGCATGCGTGGACAGCAGCACCATCGCGCGGTCTTCCTGCGTGCGCGGCGTCGGCAGCGCGTTCAGCGTCGGCAGCAGCGGCACCGCGACGCGGCCGCGCAGTGCCGGGGCCAGCAGGGCCAGCTCCGCCGGCTGCAGCACCTCGATGCTGCTGCGCGCGCGGTTGTTCACCGCGCCGAAGGCCGGCGAGCGGGCGTCGCTGCGCGGCGACGGGCCGCTGTCGGTGTACCGCAGCGTGCCGTCGGGCGCACGCAGGTTGACGAAGTCCAGCAGCTGCGCAGTCCTGAAGCGCTGCAGCAGCGGCACGATGTCGGCGCGCGGGTCGGCCAGCGCCAGGTGCAGGGTGTGCGAGTCGGCGATGGCCGCGGTGCCGGCGCCGACCTCGCCCAGCACGCGCTCGAAGTAGCCGTTGGCCACCGCCAGATCGGCCTGCACCTTGGTGATCAGCAGGCGGTCGAAGGCGGCATTGCTCCAGAACAGCAGCAGCAGCCCCAGCAGCGGCAGCACCACCGCCAGCGGCAGCAGCACCATCGCCAGCAGCTTGCTTCTGAGCTTCATGCGGCGCTGTCGCCGCTGCCCCACTCGGCCACGCGCCGCTCCAGCGTGCGCCGCGAGATGCCCAGCAGCTGCGCCGCGCGTGTCTTGTCGCCGTCCACGCTGGCCAGCACGGCCAGGATGTGCTGCTTCTCGCGCGTATGCAGGTCCACCGGCCCGCGCGGCACCATCGGCGCCTGCGGCTGCGTGCGCGCCAGCCCTTGGTACAGCGCCGACACGTTGAGCGCGCCGACGATCAGCGAGCGCTCGATCAGGTTGCGCAGCTCGCGCACGTTGCCGGGCCAGTCGTATTCGCGCAGGAAGCCCATCTCCTCGGGCGTGACCTCGATCGGCGCCACGCCCAGCTGCGGCACCAGCGTGCCGATGAAGTGCGCCACCAGCTCGGGGATGTCTTCCTTGTGCGAACGCAGCGGCGGCAGCGTGATCTCCACCACCTGCAGCCGGTAGTACAGGTCCTTGCGGAAGCGGCCGGCTTCCACCTCGGGCAGCAGCGGCCGGTTGCTGGCGGCCACGATGCGCAGGTTCACCGGCACCTCCTGTTCGGTGCCCACGGGGCGGATGCGGCGGCCTTCCAGCGCGCGCAGCAGCGTGGCCTGCAGCGCCAGCGGCAGCTCGCCGATCTCGTCGAGGAACAGCGTGCCGCCCTGCGCGTAGACGAACAGCCCGTCGCGCGGCTGCGGGCCGCCCTGGCCGAACAGTTCGGTCTCGATCAGCGCCGGCGACAACGTGGCGCAGTTCACCGGCACGAAGGGCGCGGCCGCGAACGGGCTCAGCGCGTGCAGCGCCTGCGCGGCGAGCTCCTTGCCGGTGCCCGACTCGCCGGTCAGCAGCACTGTGCTGTCGACCGCGGCCACGCGGCGCAGCGCCGTCTGTAGGCCGCGGATGGCGATCGAGCTGCCCACCAGCCCGTCGGCCGGCGGCGTGCGCTGCGACAGCGCGCGCCGCAGCACCCAGTTCTCGCGCTTCAGCCGCGCGCGCTCCAGCGCCTGCTTGAAGGCTGACAGCACCTGCGTCACGCGGAAGGGCTTGAGCAGCAGGTCGCCGGCGCCGGCACGCAGGGCTTCGATCGCGGTGTCGAGGTCGGCGAAGGCCGTGATCAGCACCACCTCGCACGCGTTGCCCTGCGCGCGCAGTTCGCGCAGCAGCGTGATGCCGCTCTTGCCCGGCAGCGTGATGTCCAGCACCACCAGGTCGCAGCGGTGGCGCTGCAGCAGGCTCTCCGCTTCTTCGGCACTGGCCGCTGCCAGGACCTGGCCCACACGGGGCTGCAAGGCCTTGAGCAGGAAGTTGCGCATGCCGGGCTCGTCGTCCACCACCAGCACGGTGGCCAGCGGCCACAGCTCGGGCAGCGAGGTGGTGGCTTCGGCTACGGACGGGGTCGACATGGGAGGCGCGCAGTTTAAGCTTCCGAGGTGAACCTCCTCGACGCTTACCGCTACCTCGCGGCGCTGGAACAGCACCGGCACTTCGGCCGCGCCGCCGCGGCCTGCCACATCACGCAGCCGGCGCTGAGCAACGCGCTGCGCGCGCTGGAGACGCACCTGGACGTGGCCATCGTGCGCCGCGGTCGCCAGTACGAGGGCCTGACCGAAGAAGGTGCGCAGGTGCTGGCCACCGCGCACCGCGTGCTGCGTGAACAGGAACTGCTGCAGCAGGCGCTGCGCGGCAGCGCCGAGCAGCCGCAGGGCCGGCTGGTGCTGGGCGTGGTGCCCACCGCGCTGCCGATCGCTGCGCGCTTCGCGGCGCAGCTGGCGGCGCGGCACCCGGGGCTGCGGCCCGAGTTGCGCTCGCTGTCGTCGCAGGAGATCGAGACCGGACTGGACACGTTGGCCATCGACCTGGGCCTTGGCTACACCGAGCGCCCGGCGCCGCCGCTGCGCGCGCGGCTGCAGGTGTGGCCGCAGTACGTGGAGCAGGTCTACCTGCTCCAGCGGCGCGCCGATGCCGCAGCCACGCCCGGCCTGCAGTTCGGCCCGCCCGTGGCGTGGAGCGACGCGGCCGCGCTGCCGCTGGCGCTGCTGACGCCCGACATGCACCACCGCGTGCTGCTCGACGCCGTGTTCGCGCAGGGCGGCCTGCAGGTGCGGCCGGCGTTCGAGACCAATTCGGTGTTCGCGCTGCTGCTGGCGGTGCAGCAGGGCGCGCTGGCCGCGGTGCTGCCGGGCGCGCTGGTGGCCACGCTCGACGGGCCGGCGGCCCTGCTGGCGCGGCCGCTCACCGGCCCGGTGCTGCGCACGCCGATCGGCTTCATGGGCAGCGCGTCGGCGCGGCCGTCGCGCGTGCTGCAGGCCGCGCTGCGGCTGGCGGCCGACGCTGCGTGGCTGGCCGACGTGGCGGCCCACAGTGGCCAGCTGGGCGCCGGTCCATCACCGCGCTGAATCGTCCGGTTCAACGAACCCATTGGACGCGGGCCAAGCCCGGCGCGATAGTGAGCACTTCACCACCGCACCGCGCATGACCTCTTCCGTGATCCCCATCGCCGTGGCCGCGCCAACGGCCCAGCAGCAGCGCAAGCGTCAGGCGCCCAAGGGCCGCCAGGTGCAGCCGCAGGCCCTGGCCGAAGTGCAGGCCCTGCTGGGCGACGCGCCGCCGCGGCGCGATCTGCTGATCGAATACCTGCACCGCATCCAGGACCGTTTCGGCCAGCTCGGCACGCCGCACCTCGCGGCGCTGGCGCAGTGCCTGCGGCTGGCGCAGGCCGAGGTGTTCGAGGTGGCGAGCTTCTACCACCACTTCGACGTCGTGCACGAAGACGTCGACGGCAGCGTGCCCAATGCGCCTGCCGTCACGGTGCGCGTGTGCGACGGCCTGAGCTGCCAGCTGGCCGGCGCTGCGGCGCTGCTGCACACGTTGCCCGCGCTGCTGGGGCCGGGCGTGCGTGTGCTGGGCGCGCCCTGCGTGGGCCGCTGCGAGCAGGCGCCGGCCGCCGTGGTGCACCAGCACCCGCTGGCCCACGCCACGCCGCAGGCGGTGCAGGCGGCGGTGCAGGCCGGGCTGCGCCAGGCGCCCGTGCCCGCGGGCATCGGCCTCGCCGACTACCTGGCCGCGGGTGGCTACACGCTGCTGCGCGAATTGCACAGCGGCGCGCGCAGCGCCGACAGCGTGCTGCAGGTGATGGACGACGCCGGCCTGCGCGGCCTGGGCGGCGCCGGCTTCCCGGCCGGGCGCAAGTGGCGCATCGTGCGTGCGCAGCCCGCGCCGCGGCTGATGGCCGTGAACATCGACGAAGGCGAGCCCGGCACCTTCAAGGACCGCTGGCTGCTCGAACGCGATCCGCACCGCTTCCTGGAAGGCATGCTGGTGGCCGCGCATGTGGTCGGCGTCGATGCGATCTACATCTACCTGCGCGACGAATACCACGGCCCGCGTGCGCTGCTGCAGCAGGCACTGGCCGACCTGCAGGCCACGCCGCCGGTGCCCGGCCTGCCGCCCATCGCGCTGCGGCGCGGTGCCGGCGCCTACATCTGCGGCGAGGAGTCGGCCATGATCGAGTCGATCGAAGGCCGGCGCGGCCTGCCGCGGCTGCGGCCGCCCTTCGTCGCGCAGGTGGGCTTGTTCGGCCGGCCGACGCTGCAGCACAACTTCGAGACGCTGTTCTGGGTGCGCGAACTGGTGGAACAAGGCCCCGCGGCGTTCAGCGCGCACGGCCGCCACGGGCGCCAGGGGCTGCGGCGCTTCTCGGTCTCGGGCCGCGTGCGCGCACCTGGCGTGAAGCTGGCGCCGGCGGGCATCACGCTGCGCGAGCTGATCGACGAGTTCTGCGGCGGCGTGGCCGACGGCCACACGCTGTACGCCTACCTGCCCGGGGGGGCTTCGGGCGGCATCCTGCCGGCGTCGCTGGCCGACGTGCCGCTCGACTTCGACACCCTGCAGCCGCACGGCTGCTTCATCGGCTCGGCCGCGGTCGTCGTGCTGTCGCAGGCCGACAGCGCCGCCGACGCCGCCCGCCACACGATACGCTTCTTCGAAGACGAGAGCTGCGGCCAGTGCACGCCCTGCCGCGCCGGCACGGCCAAGGCGCGTGCGCTGATCGCAGCGCCGCAATGGAACGCGCCGTTGCTGGCCGAGCTGTCGCAGGTGATGCGCGACGCGTCCATCTGCGGCCTGGGGCAGGCGGCGCCGAACCCGGTGGACTGCGTGCTGCGCTACTTCCCGCACGAGGTGACCCATGGCTGACTGCAGCTTCACGCTCGACGGCCGCAGCGTCACCGCCGCGCCCGGCGAGACCCTGCTCGACGTGGCCGACCGCCTGGGTGTGGCGGTGCCGCGCCTGTGCCACACGCCCGGCCTGGCGCCGGCCGGCAACTGCCGCGCCTGCGTGGTGGAAGTGGCGGGTGAACGCACCCTGGCGGCTTCGTGCTGCCGCACGCCGCAGCCCGGCATGGTGGTGCAGACCGCCAGCCCGCGCGCCCGCACGGCGCAGCGCCTGGTGCTGGAGCTGCTGCAGGCCGACATGCCCGAGGCGGCACTGTCGCGCGACGACGAACTGCGCGTCTGGTCGACGGCACTGCAGGCGGACGCCGCTGCCGCCCGCTGGCCCGCGCGGCCCGCCGTGGCCGGCGACAGCTCGCACCCGGCCATCGACGTCAACATGGACGCCTGCATCCAGTGCACGCGCTGCCTGCGCGCCTGCCGCGACGCGCAGGGCAACGACGTCATCGGCCTGGCCTTCCGCGGCGGCCGGGCGCAGATCGTCTTCGACATGGGCGACCCGCTGGGCACCAGCAGCTGCGTCGGCTGCGGCGAATGCGTGCAGGCCTGCCCGACAGGCGCGCTCAGCACGGCCGGCGGCGGCTCGCGTGTGCAACCCGATCGCAGCGTCGATTCGCTGTGCCCGTATTGCGGCGTGGGCTGCCAGACCACCTACCACGTGAAAGGTGACGCCATCGTGCAGGTGCAGGGCCGCGACGGCCCGGCCAACGCAGGCCGCCTGTGCGTGAAGGGCCGCTCGGGCTTCGACTATGTGCGCCACCCCGAGCGCCTGACCGTGCCGCTGGTGCGCCGCGAGGGGGTGCCCAAGCGCGCTGACTGCACGCCGGCCGAGGCGCGTGCGCAGTTCCGCGAGGCCACCTGGGACGAGGCGCTGGCGCTGGCCGGCGGCGCGCTGCGGCAGATCCGCGACACACACGGCAGCCGGGCGCTCGCCGGTTTCGGCTCGGCCAAGGGCAGCAACGAAGAGGCCTACCTGTTCCAGAAGCTGGTGCGGCTGGGCTTCGGCAGCAATAACGTCGACCATTGCACGCGGCTGTGCCATGCGTCCAGCGTGGCGGCGTTGCTGGAAGGCATTGGCTCGGGCGCAGTCAGCAACCCGGTGATGGACGTGCTGCAGGCCGAGGTCGTCATCGTCATCGGCGCCAACCCCACGGTGAACCACCCGGTGGCCGCCACGTGGATCAAGAACGCGGTGGAACGCGGCACGCAGCTGGTGCTGATGGACCCGAGGCGCAACGAGCTGTCGCGCATCGCCACGCACACGTTGCAGTTCCGGCCCGACACCGACGTGGCGCTGCTGAACGCGATGCTGCACACCATCGTCGAGGAAGGGCTGGTGCACCGCGATTTCATCGCCGCGCGCACCAGCGGCTTCGAGGCCTTTGTCGACAACCTGCGCGCCTACAGCCCCGAGCGCATGGCGCCGGTGTGCGGCATCGCTGCCGCCACCATCCGCACCGTGGCGCGGCTGTACGCCACGGCGCGCAGCGCGATGATCCTGTGGGGCATGGGCGTCAGCCAGCACGTGCACGGCACCGACAACGCGCGCTGCCTGATCGCGCTGGCGCTGGCCACCGGCCAGATCGGCCGCCCCGGCACCGGGCTGCACCCGCTGCGCGGGCAGAACAACGTGCAGGGCGCGTCCGACGCCGGACTGATCCCGATGATGTACCCCGACTACCAGCGCGTGGACGACGCCGCGGCGCGCGCGCGCATGGCGGCTGCCTGGGGCGTGCCGGCCACGCAGCTGGACGCCACGCCGGGCCTCACGGTGGTGGAGGTGATGCACGCGGCACGCCGCGGCGACGTGCGCGGCATGCTCATCATGGGCGAGAACCCGGCGATGAGCGACCCCGACGTCGACCACGCGCGCGCTGCGCTGGCGTCGCTGGAGATGCTGGTGGTGCAGGACATCTTCCTCACCGAGACTGCGATGCTGGCCGACGTGGTGCTGCCGGCCTCGGCCTTCGCCGAGAAGTGGGGCAGCTTCACCAACACCGACCGCACCGTGCAGCTGGGCCGCCCGGTGCTGCCGCTGCCGGGGCAGGCGCGGCAGGACCTGTGGATCCTGCAGCAGCTGGCGGCGCAGCTGGGCCTGGACTGGTCGGGGTACGGCAGCGTGGGTCCCGACGGTGGCGAGGCTGCGGTCGCCGCCGTGTTCGACGAGATGCGGCACACCATGCCCAGCATCGGCGGCATCACGTGGGCGCGGCTGCAGCGCGACGGAGCCGTCACCTACCCGTGCACGCACGAAGGCGACGCCGGCGAGGCGGTGGTCTTCACCGACCACTTCCCCACGCCCGACGGCCGCGCGCGCTTCGTGCCGGCCGGCCTGGTGCCGGCGGCCGAGCAGCCCGACGCCGCGTACCCGCTGGTGCTGATCACGGGCCGGCAGCTCGAGCACTGGCACACCGGCAGCATGACGCGGCGCTCGGCGGCGCTGCATGCCATCGAACCCGATGCCGTGGCCCTGCTGCACCCCGAAGAGCTGGCTGCGCACGGCATCGCGCCGGGCGAGCGCATCACGCTGCAGACCCGCCGCGGCGAAGTGACGCTGTGGGCGCGCGCCGACGCCGGCACGCCGCGCGGCAGCGTCTTCGTGGCCTTCTGCTGGGCCGAGGCGGCCATCAACAAGCTCACGCACGCGGCGCTGGACCCGGTGGCGAAGATCCCGGAGTTCAAGTTCTGCGCCGTGCGGCTGCGGCGTGCCGAGACAGTGGCGGCCTGAGGTGGGAGCTGTGGAGACAGTGGAAACGGGTTGCATAAGGGATTGCGCCTAAGCAAGGCTGAGCAGCTCGCAAGGCCTTGCAGCCGCCGCACAATGCGGCCGCCGTCGCTGACAACAGCCTCCTGTTTTCCCCATGCCCCGCCGCCCGCCGCCGCCCGCCGAACCCAGCCCCGCCGCCCCCGCGCCGCGTGAGCTGGGCGTGCACCTGCACTACACGCTGGGCGCCGGCGTGCAGGGCGGGGCCGAGATCGACAACCCGCTGTTCGCGCTGCTGAGCGCGGTGCGTTCACAGGGGTCGATCAAGCACGCGGCCATCGCGCTGCAGTGCTCGTACCGCCACGCCTGGGGCCTCCTGAAGCAGTGGGAGCAGACGCTGGGCGAGCCGCTGCTGACCTGGGTGCGCGGCCAGCCCTGCCGGCTGACGCCGTTTGCCGAGCGGCTGCTGTGGGCCGAGCGCCGCGCCCGCGCACGCATCCAGCCGCAGATCGAGGCTCTGCGCGCCGACCTCGGCCGCCTGCTGGCCGAAGCGCGCGACCCCGAGCAGCAGCTGGTGGGCATCTGCGCCAGCCACGACCTGGCGCTGCCGCAGCTGCAGCAGCACGCCGCGGCCACCGCCGCGCTGCACCTGGACGTGCGCTACCAGGGCAGCGTCGACAGCCTGCGTGCGCTGAACGCCGGCCAGTGCCTGGTGGCAGGCTTCCACGTGCCGGCGCTGCGCGGCGCCGCGCCGCTGTTCGCCAAGGCGATGAAGCCGCTGCTCAAGCCCGGGCTGCACAAGCTGATCGGCTGCGCGCGCCGCCAGCAGGGCTTGATGCTGCGGCGCGAACACGCGCAGGCCGTGCGCACGCTGCCCGATCTGCTGCGCCCGCGCGGTGGTGCGCTGCTGCGCTTCGTCAACCGGCAGGAAGGCTCGGGCACGCGGCTGCTGATGGACCACCTGATGCAGGAACACGGCCTGGATCCGGCCGCGCTGCCCGGCTACCACGACCAGGTCGAACACACCCATGTGGCGATCGCAGCCAGCATCGCCAGCGGCGTGGCCGACGTCGGCCCCGGCGTGGAAGCCGCGGCGCTCGAGTTCGGCCTGCACTTCGTGCCGCTGATCGAGGAGGACTACTTCCTCGCCTGTCTCAAGCACAACCTGAACACGCCCGCCGTGCAGCGCCTGCGCAGCGTGCTGGCGGCGCCGGCCTGGAGCGCGCTGCTGCAGCGCCTGCCTGGCTACGCGCCGGCCGCCGCCCCCGGCAAGGTGCTGGTGATGACCGCCGCGCTGCCCTGGTGGCGCTACGCCCGCGCCAAGCCGCGCAGCGCCGCGCCCGCCGGCACCGAGACGCTTTCTCCTTCGACTCCCCAGGATCTCACCGCACCATGACCCGCCGACCGCTGCTTGCTACTCTGTTCGCCGCCCTGCTGGGCGCCGCGCCGCTGTTGCCCGCGCAGGCGCAGGGCAACTTCATCGTGATGGCCTCGACCACGTCCACCGAGCAGTCGGGGCTGTTCGCGCACCTGCTGCCGGCTTTCAAGCAAGCCACCGGCATCGACGTGCGCGTGGTGGCGCTCGGCACCGGGCAGGCGCTGGACACCGCGCGCCGCGGCGACGCCGACGTCGTCTTCGTGCACGACCAGGTGGCCGAGGAGAAGTTCGTCGCCGAAGGCTTCGGCCTGAAGCGCATGCCGGTCATGTACAACGACTTTGTCGTCATCGGCCCGAAGGCCGACCCGGCCGGCACGCGCGGCAAGGACGTCACCGCGGCGCTGAAGAAGGTGGCCGCCGGCGGCGCGCCGTTCGTCTCGCGCGGCGACAAGAGCGGCACGCACGCCGCCGAGCTGCGCTACTGGAAGGCCGCCGGCATCGACGTCGCCGCCGCCAAGCCCGCGGGCTACAAGGAATGCGGCTGCGGCATGGGCCCGGCGCTGAACATGGCCTCGTCGCTGAACGGCTACGCGCTCACCGACCGCGGCACCTGGCTCAACTTCAAGAACCGCGGCGAGCTCGTGGTGCTGGTGGAAGGCGACAAGCGCCTGTTCAACCAGTACGGCGTGATGGTCGTGAACCCGGCCAAGCATGCCCACGTGAAGCAGGCGCAGGCGCAGCAGTTCGCGGACTGGATCGTCTCGCCCGCGGGCCAGGCCGCGATCGCCGCCTACAAGATCGGCGGCGAGCAGCTCTTCTTCCCGAACGCCGGGATGTGAACGCCTTCAGCGGCGGGGCAACTGCAGCTGCTGCAGTTCCGCCGCAGTGTTGGCGTTGAAGAAGGCGGCGGTATCGTCGAACACCACGGTGGCGACGCGGTGCCGCGCCGTCCAGCGGTCGATCTTGCGTTCGCCCGCGTGCAGGAACGCCACCAGGCTCTCCAGCAGCTCGGTGCGCAGCAGGCTGAACACCGGCTGCACCTGCATGCGACCGTCCTCCACGGTCGCGGCCATCGCGATCTCGGCGTCCTGCGCCGCGGCGGCGTCCGCCAGCCGCACCACCAGGTCGTCGGGGAACAGCGGCGTGTCGCAGGGCACGGTCACGAGCCACGGCGTCTCGCAGTGCTCCAGCCCGGCCAGCAGGCCGGCCAGCGGCCCCGGGTGGTCGGGCAGCGGGTCGGGCCACACCGGCACGCCCATCGCCTCGTAGGCGCTGAGGTTGCGATTGGCGTTGATCATCACCTGGCCCACCTGTAGCTGCAGGCGCAGCAGCGCGTGCATCGCCAGCGGCAGGCCCCGGTGGGTCTGCAGCCCCTTGTCGACGCCGCCCATGCGGCTGCCGCGGCCGCCGGCCAGCACCAGGCCGGTGATGTCTGCGGGTGCGATGGTCGCGGGCATCAGGCCTCCAGCATGTCGAAGGCCTGCGTCTCGACCTGCACGAAGCTGCGCGTGAAGCCGGCCACCGCGCGCCAGGTCTGCGCCAGCGGGTGCGCTTCGGTGGCGTCGCACAGCAGTTCCACCCAGGGCTGCACGTGGGCGCGGAAGAAGCGCCGCTGCTGCTCCAGGTTGCACACCGCCAGGTCGTCGCCGGCGATCAGGTAGCGCATCACCTCGAAGACATAGGCCACGTGGTCCTCGGTTTCCAGGGCCTGCGCGTCGCGACCCAGGCCCAGCGCCTGCAGGTCGCTGCGCAGCACGGCCAGCGGCTTCTCGTTGAGGAAGCCGGTGAGGTAGTACGAGCCGTAGGCGAACACCTCGGGCTTGCCGACGCCGTGGAACAGCGCTTCGTGCTCGGCGGCTGCCGCCTCCACCGTGGTGGCGCGCAGCGCCGCCACCAGCGTGCCCCAGGCGGTTTCGAGCAGGCCGCCGGGTTCGGGTGCCTGCGTCACCGCCACGCGGAACTGCTGCATCAGCGCCTCGTCGGGCGGGGCCAGCCAGAGCCGGGCGAGCAGGCCGTAGAGCTCGGCGCGGGCGAGTTCGTCGGTGTCGTCGCCGGGGCGGGCGCTGCTGAAGTTCAAGGGGGCGTTCATCGTCGCAGGCCTGTCAGAGATCGGTGATGCGCACTTCGTTCGGGTTGCTGTACATGTCGACGACGCGGCAGTCGCTGCACATCTTCAGCCGCTCGGCCGCAGCGCCCTGGAAGGCGGCGTGGCCGCTCAGCTTTTCGAGCATGTTCTCGATGGCGCGCAGCGTGCCGAAGGGCTTGCCGCACTTCACGCAGGCGAAGGGCTGGGCCTCGTGCAGCACGCGTGCGCTCTTGCGCGCCTTGCCGCCGTCGGCCAGCCACAGCCGCGGCTGCAGCGTGATGGCGTCCTCGGGGCAGGTGGTGGCGCACAGGCCGCACTGCACGCAGTTCTTCTCGATGAACTTCAGCTGCGGGCGCTCGGGGTTGTCGGCCAGCGCCGACTCGGGGCAGGCACCGACGCAGCTCAGGCACAGCGTGCACTTGGCGGCGTCGACCTGCAGCGTGCCGAAGGGCGCGCCGGCGGCCGGCAGCGGCAGGTCGTCGGCCGGCGTGGGCGCCACGGCCAGCAGGTGCTCGACGGCCAGGTCCAGCGTCGCGCGCTTGTCGGCCTGCACCGCGAAGGCGGCGGGCCGTGACACGGTGGCGGCCGGGGCTGCGCGCAGTGCCGTGTCCAGTGCGGCTGCGTCGCGGGCCTCGATCAGCCGCAGGTGCGTGCCCGCGTAGCCCAGCCCGGTCAGGATGGCCTGCGCCACCGCCATCTGCTCGGCCAGCGCCTGGCGGTAGCTGGGCGCTTCTTCGTCGGTCAGCAGCACCCAGACCTGGCTCGCGCCCTGCGCGATGGCGCTGAGCCACAGGTCGATGCCGATGCTGGCCGTGTGCCACACCGCCACCGGCAGCACGCGCGCGGGCACGCCGCGCAGCGTCTTGTCGCTGCGCGTGGCGCGGCCCAGCGCGTCGACCAGCGCCGCACCCGCGCCTTCGCTGTGCAGCAGCAGCGTGGCGTCGCGGCCGCCGGCCTGCGTGTAGGCCTGCAGCAGCGTGCGCAGGCGCTTGCCCTGGTCCACCGTGCCCGGGTAGGCGAAGCCCATCGCGCCGCTGGGGCAGACGGTGCTGCAGGCGCCGCAGCCCACGCACAGGTGCGGCTCGACGACGATGCCGCCGCCGATATAGGCCGTGCCCTGCGCGCCGCCCTGGCCCTTGCGGCCGAGGGACTTGCCTTTCAGCGACGCGTCGCTGCGGATGGCCTGTGCCGAGCACACCTCGATGCAGGCGGTGCAGCCGATCTGCTCGTTGCGGCTGTGCGCGCACAGGCGCTGCTGGTAGTTGAAGAACTTGGGCTTCTGGAAGCTGCCGGTCAGCTCGCGCAGCTTCAGCACCGCGGGCACCAGCGCCGCGTCGTCGCGTGCGTGGAAGTAGCCCTGCGGCGGCTGGTGCATGCCGAAGGCCGGCGTGTCGTTCAGGTCCAGCACCAGGTCGAAGCGTTCGTCGACCTGCTGCGGCATGCGCTGGAAGTCGATGGCGCCGGCGGCGTCGCACACGCGCACGCAGTCGCGGTGGCTGCTGCACTTGGCCAGGTCGACCTGGTAGCTGAAGTCGATCGCGCCTTCGGGGCAGGCGGTGATGCAGGCGTTGCAGCGCGTGCAGACCTCCAGGTCGATCGGGTTGCTGTTCTCCCAGGTGGCCTCGAAGGCGCCCAGCCAGCCGGCCAGGCGCACCAGCTGGCCGGTGTGCACGGCACGGCCGTGCTGCTGCGCGATGGCGCCGCCGCCCACCAGCAACGTCACGTCGAGCTTGTCGTCGAGCATCGCCGCCGCGCGTTCGGCGCGTTCGCCGCTGCCCACCACCAGCACGCGCCCGGCCGAGCTGTAGCCGACGGTGGCCACAGGCGCTGGCGGCGGCAGCTGCGCTGCGGCGATCAGCGCTGCCAGCTTCGGCGTGGCGGCGGTGGCGTCGCGGCTCCAGCCGCCGGTCTCGCGGATGTTCACGAAGCGGATCGGCCGCTCCTGCACGCTGGCCGTGCCTTCGGTGGCGTCGTTCAGCTCCAGGAACAGGCGGCTTTCCTGCGTGCAGGCGACCAGCAGCTCGTCGCCGCTGGCGCCGGTGGCCTTGGCCGCGCGCTGGAAGGCCGGCGCCTCGCGCCGGCACAGCAGGCTGTGGACGGTGTCCAGTCCGTCAGTGCTGGCGCCCGGCGTCTTCGCCAGCGCGCGGCTCAGGGCCGGCGCGTCCAGCGTCATCGTGCGGTTGCAGTCGCAGAGCAGGGTCTTCATCGGGCGTGGGCTCGGGCAGGGCAGGGGTGGGGGTGGCGGACGGGGTCGCCGGGGTGTCGGGGGCCGGTTCGGCGGACGCGGCAGCCTGCCGGGCAGCAGCGGCAGCGGCGGCCTCGGCCTCGGCCTCTTCTTCCTCGCGGAACAGCCCCAGCATCTTCGACTGCACCATCTCGCGCAGCATCGAGGCCGGGATCGGGTCGGGTTTGCCGTAGTCGTCGATGTAGATGTCCAGGCCGTCCATCACGTTGTAGTGCGGGTCCTGGAACAGCTTCTTCAGCGCGGCGTTCTTCACCTCGCCGTCGACCTGCGGCGCGACGAAGCGCGAGAAGTCGGCGTCGGGCGTCAGCGCGGCCACGTCGTCCAGCGTCAGCGGCGGCGGCGCGGGTGGTGCTTCGGCTTCGGCCACCGGCGCCGCCTGCGCGGGCGGCTGCAGCTGCGCCGCCGGGCTGGCAACGGCAGCGGCGGCGGGCGCCGGTGCCGGGGCCGTCGCAGGCGCTTCGGGCGGCAGCCCGCGCTGCACCTGCACCTTGCGCCGCGACCAGCGCGACAGGAAACCGTCGTCCTCGGCCATCGTGCTTCAGCGCTGCTCGGGCGGCAGGAACGACGCCGGGCGCTTGCGCTTCTTCGGCTCGGGCTTGTAGTGCGTGTCGGCGAAGGCCTGCAGTTCGGCGCGCACGTCGTCGGGCAGCGGCAGGTTGTCGACCCGCTCCTGCGCGTCGAGCCAGCGGCCCGCTTCGTTGTAGGACAGCGTCACCAGTTCGGGCCAGGCCCGCGACGGGTCGGTGTCGTCGATGCGCCACATCACGAACCACACCGGCGCGCCCGACGTGAGGTTCAGGTGGTAGCCCTCGGCTTCGTCGCGGTGCAGCGCCACAGGCAGGTCCGGGAACAGGAACTGCGTCGTGTCGCCGTCGTCGCGCAGCGTGCGCGGCGCGCTGCCGAACTGGCCGTCGTCGACGGTCACCTCGGCGAGCCGGAAGCCCCAGTCCTCCCAGCGGTTGGGCTGGCGGCGGCGGTCGATGCGGACGGCAACGCGCAGGGTCGGTGGAGGGGTCATCACGAAGGTGGGCGTGGGCTGCCGCCTGCGGCGCCCGATAGGCACGCCGATGCAGAACCTGGCAGCGGAAAACGGCCTGAAAGGGCGCGAAGTTTAGTCCGGCAGGGCGTTGCGCGCCGGGTGTTGCCAGGTCGTTCAGACCCACCCCCGGGTCGGCGACAAGTTGTCGCCGAGGTGTCGCGACAATTTGTCGTTCTGCTCTGGGGTGCAACCCTATAGGAAGCCCCTTTCAACTTGACCAGTATCCAGGCTTCGACGCCGTGCCCGCGTCTGCCTGTGTCTGGCTGCGCCTGTGTGCAGCCGGCGCTCTTGCCGGAGATTGTTGATGACCAAGAAATCTGCTCCCGCCCTGGACCGCCGCACTGCGCTGGCGGGTGCCGGCGCCGTCGGCGCCATGGCTGCGGCCGCGGCCATGCTGCCGCGCACGCCGGCGGCCACCGCTGTGGCTGCGGCCCCCAAGGCCGCGATCGACCCGCAGGGCGGCTACCAGGTCACGCCCCACGTGCTGCAGTACTACCAGACGGCCAAGGTCTGAGGCCCCGCGCAGCTCCACAGGACACCACCATGCTGTTGACACGCACATCCACCGACTCCTCCGGCCGCGCCCCGTCGGGCCTGGTTGCCAGCCTCTCGCGCGGCGTCTCGCGCGCCATTCCCACGATGGACCGCCGCGCCTTCCTGCGCCGCAGCGGCCTGGGCGTGGGCGCCGGCATCGCCGCGTCGCAGCTGACGCTGGTGACCAAGGCCGAAGCCCGCGAAACGCGCAACACCGACGGCACCGGCAAGGTCGAGGTCAAGCGCACCGTCTGCGGCCACTGCTCGGTGGGCTGCGCGGTCGACGCCGTCGTCGAGAACGGCGTCTGGGTGCGCCAGGAACCGGTGTTCGACAGCCCCATCAACCTCGGCGCCCACTGCGCCAAGGGCGCGGCGCTGCGCGAGCACGGCCACGGCGAGTTCCGCCTGAAGTACCCGATGAAGCTCGTCAACGGCAAGTACGAGCGCATCAGCTGGGACGTGGCGCTGAACGAGATCAGCGCCAAGATGCTCGAGCTGAAGAAGCAGAGCGGCCCCGATTCGGTCTTCGTCGTCGGCTCGTCCAAGCACAACAACGAGCAGGCCTACCTGCTGCGCAAGTGGGTCAGCTTCTGGGGCAGCAACAACACCGACCACCAGGCCCGCATCTGCCACAGCACCACGGTCGCCGGCGTTGCCAACACCTGGGGCTACGGCGCGATGACCAACAGCTACAACGACATGCAGAACGCCAAGGCGGCGCTGTACATCGGTAGCAACGCGGCCGAAGCGCACCCGGTGTCGATGCTGCACATGCTGCATGCCAAGGAAACGGGCTGCAAGATGATCGTGGTCGACCCGCGCTTCACGCGCACGGCGGCCAAGGCCGACCAGTACGTGCGTATCCGCTCGGGTACCGACATCCCGTTCCTGTTCGGGGTGCTGTACCACATCTTCAAGAACGGTTGGGAAGACAAGAAGTACATCGAGGACCGCGTCTACGGCATGGACAAGGTCCGCGAGGACGTGATGGCCAAGTGGACGCCCGACAAGGTGCTGGAAGCCTGCGGCGTCGACGAGGCCAGCTGCTACCAGGTGGCCAAGACCATGGCCGAGAACCGCCCCAGCACGCTGGTGTGGTGCATGGGCCAGACCCAGCACAGCATCGGCAACGCAATGGTGCGTGCCTCGTGCCTCGTGCAGCTGGCGCTGGGCAACATCGGTGTCAGCGGCGGCGGTGCCAACATCTTCCGCGGCCACGACAACGTGCAGGGCGCCACCGACGTCGGCCCCAACCCCGACAGCCTGCCCGGCTACTACGGCCTGGCCGAAGGTTCCTGGAAGCACTTCGCCAACGCCTGGGGCGTGGACTTCGAGTGGATCAAGAAGCAGTACGCCCCGGGCATGATGACCAAGCCCGGCATGACCGTGTCGCGCTGGATCGACGGCGTGCTCGAGAAGAACGAGCTGATCGACCAGGAAAGCAATCTGCGCGGTCTGTTCTTCTGGGGCCACGCGCCCAACTCGCAGAGCCGCGGCCTCGAGATGAAGAAGGCGCTCGACAAGCTCGACCTGCTGGTGGTGGTCGACCCGTTCCCCAGCGCCACGGCCGCGATGGCCGCCATGCCGGGCAAGGCCGAAGACCTCAACAAGGACCGCGCCGTCTACCTGCTGCCCGCGTGCACGCAATTCGAGACCAGCGGTTCGTGCACGGCGTCGAACCGCTCGATCCAGTGGCGCGAGAAGGTCATCGATCCGCTGTGGGAGAGCCGCACCGACCACATGATCATGTTCCAGCTGGCCGAGAAGCTGGGCTTCGCGAAGGAACTGACCGTCAACTTCAAGATGGTCGCGGGCAAGGGCGGGATGATGGAACCCGAGCCCGAGTCCATCCTGCGCGAAATCAACAAGAGCGTCTGGACCATCGGCTACACGGGCCAGAGCCCCGAGCGCCTGAAGGCCCACATGCGCAACATGAACGTCTTCGACGTGAAGACGCTCAAGGCCAAGGGCGGCATCGACAAGGAGACCGGCCTGAAGCTCGACGGCGAGTATTTCGGCCTTCCCTGGCCGTGCTACGGCACGCCCGAGATGAAGCACCCGGGCAGCCCGAACCTGTACGACACCTCCAAGCACGTGATGGACGGTGGCGGCAACTTCCGCGCGAACTTCGGCGTCGAGCGTGACGGTGTCTCGCTGCTGGCCGGTGACGGCTCGCACAGCAAGGGGGCCGACCTGACGACCGGCTACCCCGAGTTCGACCATGTGCTGCTGAAGAAGCTGGGCTGGTGGAGCGAGCTGACCGAGGCCGAGCAGAAGGCGGCCGAGGGCAAGAACTGGAAGACCGACCCTTCGGGCGGCATCATCCGCGTGGCCATGGTGAAGCACGGTTGCCACCCCTTCGGCAACGCCAAGGCGCGCGCCGTGGTCTGGAACTTCCCCGACCCGATCCCGCAGCACCGCGAGCCGCTGTACAGCAACCGCCCCGAGCTCATCGCCAAGTACCCGACGCACGACGACAAGAAGGCGTTCTGGCGCCTGCCCACGCTGTTCAAGAGCGTGCAGGAGAAGAACAAGGACATCGGCAAGGATTTCCCGCTGATCATGTCCAGCGGCCGTCTGGTCGAGTACGAAGGCGGTGGCGAGGAGACACGTTCCAACCCCTGGCTGGCCGAACTGCAGCAGGAGATGTTCGTCGAGATCAACCCGAAGGCAGCGAACGACCGCGGCATCCGCAACGGCGAGTTCGTGTGGCTGAAGACGCCCACGATGGTCGGCCTGACCGACTTCAAGGGCATCCGCGTGAAGGCGCTGGTGACCGAGCGCGTCGACGCCGAGACGGTGTGGCTGCCCTTCAACTTCTCCGGTCGCTGGGGCGGTGTCGACCTGCTGCAGTACTACCCCGAGGGCGCCGCCCCGGTGGTGCGCGGCGAAGCCGTCAACACGGCCACCACCTACGGCTACGACAGCGTGACGATGATGCAAGAAACCAAGACGACGCTCTGCCAGATCGAGCGGGCCACGGCCTAAGGAGAGACAGACATGGCTCGCATGAAATTCATCTGCGACAGCGAACGCTGCATCGAGTGCAACGGTTGCGTCACGGCCTGCAAGGCCGAACACGAAGTGCCCTGGGGCGTGAACCGCCGCCGCGTCGTCACCATGAACGACGGCGTGCCCGGCGAGAAGAGCATCTCGGTCGCGTGCATGCACTGCAGCGATGCGCCCTGCATGGCCGTGTGCCCGGTGGACTGCTTCTACCGCACCGCCGAAGGCGTGGTGCTGCACGACAAGGACGTCTGCATCGGCTGCGGCTACTGCAGCTACGCCTGCCCGTTCGGCGCACCGCAGTTCCCGAGCAACGGCACCTTCGGCCTGCGCGGCAAGATGGACAAGTGCACGTTCTGCGCCGGCGGCCCCGAAGACAACGGCAGCAGCGCCGAGAACGAGAAGTACGGCCGCAACCGCCTGTCCGAAGGCAAGCTGCCGGCCTGCGCCGAGATGTGCAGCACCAAGGCCCTTCTGGGCGGTGACGGCGACGTGGTCGCCGACATCTTCCGCACCCGCGTGCTGACGCGCGGCAAGGGCAGCGAGGTCTGGGGTTGGGGCACGGCCTACGGCAAGCCCACGGCCGGCACGGCACCGAAGGCCAAGGCGGAGACCACCAAGTCATGAAGACCGCGCTGACCATTTCCGCCGCCGCCGCAGCAGCGATGCTGCTGGGCGCCTGCACCGAACAGCCGCAGACCGCCGGCACCCGCAAGGCCGACGGCAGCATCTACCAGCCCGCCAAGAGTGCGTTCGTCGCGCCTGGTTGGACCGCGGGCGACGCTGCCAGCTGGGAAGAGCAGACCAGGAAGCGTGCCCAGGGCCAGAACGAGTATTCGCGCGCGCCGGCCGCCGGCCAGTGACCGCGCTGAAAGGCAGACGATGAAGGCAATGCATCTGCAGGTGCTGCGGCTCTGGCTGCTGGCCGTGGCGGTGGCGCTGGGCGCTGCCGGCCATGCGGTGGGCCAGACCGCGGCTGCGCCCGAGAAGGCCGGTCCGCCGGCCGGTTTCGTGGCGCCGGCCGAACCGAAGCCCGACGAGACCAACGCGGAGCGCGGCAAGTCCCAGCCCGGCAACAACGCGCCGTTCTGGCGCAGCGTGCGCGACAGCGGCATCACCGAAGGCACGGTCAACATGCCCGGCACCGAGCAAGGGGTGCTGGTGCAGCGCTTCGTGCAGTACCCGGGCTCGCAGCTCACCACCGCGGGCGAGGCGTGGCGCCAGGTGCGCAACCGCTGGATCATTCCCTACGGTGGTTCGCTGCTGGTCATCGTGGTGCTGGCCATCGGCATGTTCTATTGGCGCAAGGGTGCGCTTGGCGGGCATGTGCCGGATGTTGGCCGCCGCATCGAACGCTTCACGCCGTTCGAGCGCGCTGCGCACTGGGCCAACGCCATCGCCTTCGTCGCGCTCGCGGTGTCGGGCATCGTGCTGGCGTTCGGCAAGTACTTCCTGCTGCCGGTGATGGGCAGCACGTTGTTCGGCTGGCTCAGCTTCGCGCTGAAGAACCTGCACAACTTCGCCGGCCCGCTGTTCGCCGTGTCGCTGCTGATCGTGTTCGTCACCTTCGTGAAGGACAACCTGCCCAAGCCCGGCGACCTGCACTGGCTGGCACGCTTCGGCGGCCTGCTGGGCGAGCACGAGGTGCCTTCGCACCGCTTCAACGCGGCGGAGAAGCTGCTGTTCTGGGCCGGCGTGCTGGTGCTGGGCGCGGTGGTGGTGGGCTCGGGCCTGGTGCTCAACCAGCTGGTGCCGGGCATGGCCTACCTGCGTGGCGACATGCAGATAGCGCACATGATTCACGCCGTGGCTGCGGTGCTGATGATGGCCATGTTCCTGGGCCACATCTACATCGGCACCATCGGCATGAAGGGCGCGTACGGCGCCATGCGCACGGGCTACGTCGACGAGGGCTGGGCCAAGGAGCACCACGAGCTGTGGTACGACGACGTGCGCGCCGGCAAGATCCCGGCGCAGCGCTCGAAGCCGGCCGACGGTGCCGCCCCGCTGGGCACGCCGCGTCAGGCCTGAACGCGGCCCCTCCTGACGAGACCCGACGAGATCCGAGGACGACAACGATGAAGAGCACCCTCACCCTGGCCGCTGCGCTGCTGTGCACCGGCGCCGCACTGGCCAAGCTGCCGCCGCTGTCCGACGAAGCCAAGGCCAAGGCGGCCGAGGCCGCCGCCAAGACCGCGCACGGCGCGAAGGTCGAGAGCTTCAAGCTCTGCAAGTCGATGGAGCGCGTGGCCGCGCACTACCAGGCCGAGAGCAAGAAGGCCGGCAAGGCCGCACCTGCGCCCACGGCCACGCCGCCGTGCGCCGACCCCGGCGCTTTCGTCTACACGCCGCCGGCACCCGCCTCGGCCCCTGCAGCCGCCGTGGCCGCCGCCCCGGCGCCGGCAGCGCCCGCGCCGAAGAAGTAAGCTGCGCGGCACGATGCTGCCCGAACCCGTCTTGCCTGCCGAGCCCTCCGCCTTCGACACGGCTGCTGCCTGGCAGCCCGTGGCCGACGCGCCGCGGCTCACGCAGGCCACGGGCACGCTGCTGCGCGAGATCCAGATCCTCGACGAGCACGGCGAGCGCCGCGGCATCCACATCCCGGCCGAGCGGCCGCTCACCGTCTTCGTCGACAAGCGCGAGCTCGTCACGCTGATGACGCTGGGCGCCTGCCCCGAACTGCTGGTGCTGGGCTACCTGCGCAACCAGCGGCTGATCGCAGGCGTGGGCGAGATCGAGTCGATCACGGTCGACTGGGACGTCGGCGCGGCGGCGGTCAAGACACGCGCCGGTATCGGCGACATTGAAGCCAAGACCGCGCGCCGCGTCGTCACCACCGGCTGCGGCCAGGGCACGGTGTTCGGCGACGTGATGTCGCAGCTCGACACGGTGCAGTTGCCCGGCACGCAGGCCGCGCGCATCCGCCAGAGCACGCTGCACGGCATGCTGGAAGTCATGCGCCAGCGCAACAGCATCCACCGCAAGGCCGGTTCGGTCCACGGCTGCGCGCTGTTCCGCGGCGCGGAGATGCTGACCTTCGTGGAAGACGTGGGCCGCCACAACGCCATCGACACCATCGCCGGCTGGATGGGGCTGCACGGCGTGGACGGCGCCGACAAGGTCTTTTACACCACGGGCCGGCTCACCAGCGAGATGGTCATGAAGTCGGCGCAGATGGGCGTGCCCATCATCGTCTCGCGCAATGGCGTCACGGCGATGGGCCACGAACTGGCCACGAAGCTCGGCATGACGCTGTTCGGCCGCGCTGCCAACCGCCACTTCCTCTGCTACACCGGCTTCGACCGCTTCGATTCCGAGCCCGAACCGCAGCGCGCGCCGATGCGCGTGGTGTCGGGCTGAAGCATCCCGCGGCCGCAGCGGCGGCCGCGCGCGCATCCGGCGTCTTCCCGATGCGGTGAGGCACGGCCTTCCGCGAACATCGGACTCCACCGCCAGCCCGCCCGATGCGCCGGACCTTCCGCACCCCACCCAGCGACCCCGCCCGGCGCAGCATCGTCCGAAGGCTGCGGGACGGGTGGTGTGCCGCGTCGTTTGCCGGCTTGTGCGCCGGGTTGTGTGCCACGACCCTGCTGATGCCGGCGGGCACCGCCGCTGCCGCGGACGCCTCGACCGAACCCGCGGCGCAGTTGCAGGTCGAGTTGGGCAGCCACGCGGGCGCGGTGCGCCGGCTGGCCGTGCTGCCGGGCAGCGACCTGGTGGCCACAGGGGCAGACGACAAGACAGCGCGCCTGTGGTCGCTGGCCGAAGGCAGCCTGCAGCACGTGCTGCGGCCGCCTGCAGGCCCTGGCGATGCAGGCCGTGTCTACGGCGTCGCCCTGCATCCCGAGCAGCCCTGGGTCGCGATCGGCGGCAGCGCGGTGGCCGCGGGCGGCCCGGCCATCCACCTGCACGACACGCGCAGCGGCGAGCACCTGCGCCGCATCGACGCACGTGCCGGCGACGTGAAGCGCCTGCTCTGGAACAGCGACGGCAGCGTGCTGCTGGCCGCGCAGGCCGGTGCGCAGGGTGCCAACGGCGTGCGCGGCTTCGACCTGGAAGGCCGCGAGGTGTTCGCCGACCGCTTCGACAGTGCCGTGTATGCGCTGGCCGTGGCCCCCGGCCGGCTGGCCGTCGCGGCGCTCGACGGCAGCCTGCGCCTGTACGCGCAGGCCCCGCCCGGCGCCGCGCCGCGCTACACCGAGCTGTGGCGCCTGCAGCTCGACAGCAATCCGGTGTCGCTGGCCTTCGCACCCGTGGGCGAGGCGCTGGCCGTGGGCTACTTCCTGCCCGGCCGCGCGCCCGACGTGGTCGACCTGCGCAGCCGCCGCGTCACCACCGGCGTGGCGCCGCCGGGGCTGGAGCGCGGCACGCTGATGAGCGTGGCCTGGTCGGCCGACGGGCGGCAGGTCTACGCCGCCGGCGCCTACCCGTTCGTGCGCCGCAATGCCCGGCTCGTGGTGTTCGCGCCGGGCGCACGCAGCGGCGACGAGATCGAGACCGGCGCACCGTCGACCATCACCGACCTCGTGACGCTGGCCGACGGCCGCGTCGCATTTGCCTCGGCCGACGGCTCCTGGGGCGTGCTCGCGCCCGACACGCGCCAGGTGCGGCTGCAACGCGCGCAGCTGCCCGACCTCGACGGCGCCACGCGGCTGCACGTCGGCCGCGACGGCCGCAGCGCCAGCTGGACGCTGGACGCCGGCCGCGACCGCATCAGCTTCGACCTGGCGCGCCGGCTCGTGCTGCCGGGCACGGCCGACGGCCTGCTGCCGCCGCTGCTGCGCCGCGGACTGCTCGACGCGCCGTCGGAGTGGGAGAACCACCGGCAGCCGCAGGTGAACGGCGCACGCATCGCGATGGCGCCCGATGAACTCTCGCGCGCGGTCGCGCTGCTGGCAGGCGGCACCGACGCCGTGCTGGGCACGAGCCGGGCGCTGTACCGCGTCGGCCCCGGCGGCGCCGTGCTGTGGCGCCGCCCGATGCACACCGAGGTGCGCGCCGTCAACGTCACGCCCGACGGCCGCCTGCTGTTCGCCGCCCTGCTCGACGGCACCGTGCGCATCGCGCGTGCCAGCGACGGGCTGGAACTGCTGGCGCTGCTGGTGCTGCCCGACCGGCGCTGGGTGCTGTGGACGCCCGACGGCTACTTCGACGCCGCGGTGGGCGCCGACCGGCTGCTGGGCTGGCTCGTGAACCGTGGCGATGGCAGCGCGGCCGACCACTACCCGGCGGCCCGTTTCCGCGAACGCCTGCACCAGCCGCGCTACATCGACCTGCTGCTGGAGACGCTGGACCCGGCGCAGGCCGCACGCCGCCACGCAGAGGAAGTGCAGGCCGAACGGACGGCGGCCGCGCCGGCGGTGGCGGCCGAGACCGCCGCGGCGGAAGGCCGGCTGGGCCCGGCGCCCGGCGCGCTGGAGGCGCTGGTCGGGCTGGGGCCGGTGGGCGCGGCGCCCCTGGCGCTGCCGCGGCCCGTGCTGCCGCCACTGCCGCCGCTGCTGCAGTCGGCGCAGCGGGCGATCCGGCTGCAGGTGCCGGCGGTCGACAGCGAGGTCGAGGTGGAGGTGCCGGTGGCCGTGCGCAGCGCTGCCAGTGCCGGGGCGGTGTCGTTCGAGGTGCGCATCGACGGTCGCCCGGGCGAGCTGCTGGGCGTGTCGCTGGTGCCGGCCGCCGACGGCGCGTCGCGCGGCCACCTGCGCCTGCGCGTGCCGGCCAGCGCGGCGTCGGTGCAGTTGCTCGCGCGCAACCTGCACGGCGTGTCCGAGGCCTGGCTGCTCGCGGTGCAGGCCACGTTGCCGCCACCGCCCGCACCGGCCCCCGCGCTGGCGCAGCTGCCCGGCGCACCGGCTGCGGCGCTGCCCTCGCTGGCACCGCTCGGGCCTGCACCCGGCGCCGCTGCGCTGCCGGGGCTGAGTGCCGCAGCGCCGACCCTGCGCGCGCTGCCGGCGGCGCGTGCGCCGGGCGGGCGGCTGTTCGTGCTGTCGGTCGGTGTCAGTGCCTACGCGCGTCCGGAATACAGCCTGCGCCTGGCTGCCAAGGACGCCGCCGACTTCGCCAGCGTGATCCGCACGCAGCAGGGCAAGCTGTACAGCGAGGTCGTCGTGCGCACGCTGCTCGACGGCCAGGCCACGCGCGCTGCCGTGCTGGCCGCGCTGACCGAACTGGCCGGCACCGGAAGCAAGGGCGACACCTTCATGGTGTTCATGGCCGGCCACGGCGTGAACAGCAGTTCGGGCGCGTACTACTTCATGACCAGCGACGCGCGCCACGAGAACCTGGCCGCCAGCGCCGTGGCCGACCGCGAGCTGCGCGCGGCGCTGCGCCGCGTGCCCGGCCGCACGCTGCTGTTCATCGACACCTGCCACGCCGGCAGCGTGCTGGGCGCCACCAGCGGCCGCAACAGCGAGCTGGCGCGCTTCGTCAACGACATGTCGGACAACGGCGTGGTGGTCTTCGCGGCCAGCTCGGGCCGGCAGGAGTCGCTGGAGCAGGACGACTGGGGCAACGGCGCCTTCACGTCGGCCCTGCTCGACGGACTGCGCGGCAAGGCCGACGTGCTGCAAGCCGGCCGCGTCACCTACAAGGGCCTCGACTACTACGTGTCCGAACAGGTGCAGCGCCTCACGCAGGGGCGCCAGACGCCGGTCTCGCTGTCGCCCTTCGGCGTGCCCGACTTCGAGCTGGCGCGGCTGTAGCCGAAGCTTCCGCGGCGCCCGCTGTCCCCAGCCCGCAGGACGGGCTAGGGCAAGTCCGGGTAGGGGCGCCCGGCGCGGCTGCGATAGTGCAGGCAAACGTGAACGGCCCTGCCCCGACGGGTGCGACACGGCCGACGCAGGAGGGACCCCCGCGTGTACGAAGGTCGAGACCAGCGACCGCCATCGCGAGCACACGGCCCGCAAGCCGCGGCGTCCGCGCTGGGCGGGGCGCTGCGCGATCGTGGGGGCTGGGCCTTGCTGCTGCTGGCCTGCAGCGTGCTCGCCGCAGGAGCGGCCCTCTACGTCTTCGAGCGCCGCCCCGGCAGCGCGGCGGCGCTGCCGGCCCTGCTGGCGCTGGGCAGCGGTCAGGCCGGCAACGTCTGGAGCGGCAGCTTTCCGAGCCTGGCGCACGCGTTCGCCTTCAGCCTGCTGTCGTGCCTGTTGCTGCCGCGGCGCCTGCCCTGGATGGCCGCTGCCTGCGGGCTGTGGGCGGCCGTGAACGCGGCGTTCGAAGTGCTGCAGTGGCCGCCGCTGGCGCAGCCGGTGGCTGCGGCGCTGCGTGCGGCGGGGGCGCCCGAGCTGCCGGCGGCCTATCTGCTGCACGGCCGCTTCGACCCGATCGACCTGCTGGCCAGCGGCCTCGGCGCCGCGCTGGCCTTCGTCGCCGCCCGCCGGCTGCTGCCGGCGCGCAGCAGCGTTTCCTGCCAGGAGCCCACCCCGTGAATGCACCCCTGTTCGCCGTCGGCCTGCGCATCCTGGCGTCGCTGGTTCTGCTGGTGGCCGGCATCGGCACGCTGCTGGGCAGTGGCGGCGGGGGCGGCAGCCCGGTGCAGCTGACCATCGTCGCGCAGCCGGCCAGCCAGTCGGCCTACGATGGCCAGAGTGCCAGCTTCAGCGTCACGGCCAACAACGCCGGCAGCTACCAATGGCAGCGCCTGTCCAGCGGCAACTGGACCGACATCGCCGGCGCCACCACGGCCACCTACACCTTCGTGGCCAGCCTGGCCCAGGACGGGGCGCAGTTCCGCGTGGTGGTCTCGGGCAGCGGCAGCACGGCCACCAGCACGCCCGCCACGCTGACCGTGCTGGTGCCCGCGGGCATCGCCACGCAGCCGCAGGACGTGGCCGTGGCCACCGGCGGCGACGTGCTCTTCAGCGTCACCGCGCGCGGTGCCACGCCAGCGTACCGCTGGCAGGGCAGCAGCGACGGCGGCACCAGCTGGGCGGACATCAGCGGCGGCAGCACCGCGACGCTGGCGCTCAGCGACGTGACCCTGGCCGACAACGGCCGGCAGGTGCGTGTCGTCGTCAGCAATGGCGGTGGCAGTGTCACCAGCCGCGCCGCGGGGCTGACCGTGTTCAGCCCGGTGGCGATCGTCGCGCAGCCGGCCAGCCTGGGCGTGGTCGACGGCGCGACGGCGACGTTCGCCGTGACAGCCAGCAACGCCACGCGCTACCAGTGGCAGCAGTTCGTCGGCGGCACCTGGACCAACATCAGCGGCGCCACGGCGTCCAGCTTCGCTTTCCCCGCCACGCTGGCCAACAACGGCCTGCAGCTGCGCGTGCAGGTGGCTGGCGACGGCTCGGGCAACAGCGTCACCAGCAGCGTCGCCACGCTGACCGTGACAGCACCCGTGGTGCCCGTGGCCATCGCCACGCAGCCCGCAGACCTGACCGTGGCCGCCGGATCGAACGCGACGTTCAGCGTGGCTGCCACCGGCAGTGCGCCGGTGTACCGCTGGCAGTCCAGCAGCAACGGCGGCGGCAGCTGGACCGACGTGGCCGGCGGCACTGCGCCCACGCTGGTGCTGCCCGCGGTGACTGCGGGCGACAACGGCCGGCTGCTGCGCGTGCGCGTCTCCAACAGCAGCAACAGCGTCACCAGCCGCGGCGCGGCGCTGACGGTGGTGCAGCCCGTCGCCATCACCACGCAGCCGGCCAGCCAGACCGTCACCGAAGGCCAGACCGCCACCTTCACGGTGGCCGCCAGCAATGCCACGGCCTACCAGTGGCAGCGCCTTGTCGGCACGACCTGGACCAACATCTCGGGTGCCACCGCCCGCAGCTACGCCTTCACCGCCAGCCTGTCGCAGAACGGGCAGCAGCTGCGCGTGCGGGTGTCCAACAGCGTCAGCGCCAGCAGCAGCAATGCCGCGGTGCTGACGGTGAACGCCGCGATCGTGCCGGTGACCATCACCTCGCAGCCGCAGAACGCGGCCGTGATCGAAGGCAGCAGTGCGTCGTTTGCCGTCACCGCCACCGGCACCGCGCCCACGTACCGCTGGCAGACCAGCAGCAACGGCGGCACCACCTGGACCAATGCGGGCGGCAGCGCAGCCACGTTCACGCTGCCGGCCGTGACACTGGCCGACGACGGCAAGCTGGTGCGCGTGGTGGTGACCAACACCGCCGGCAGCGTCGACAGCACGGCGGCCACGCTGACGGTGCTGCCGGAGTTCATCGTCGTCAGCGGCGGCGCCGCCTGCGGCCCGGGCGGTTGCGGCAGCGACAGCGGCGACGGCAGTGGCGTGGGCAGCGGCGACGGCGGTTCTGCCTCGGCCGGGCCGGGCCTGTCGGCGATGCGCTTCGTGCGGGCCACGGCCATGAAGCCCGACGGCAAGGTGCTGGGTGCGGCCGACGTGGGGGCCGACTTCCTGGTCTCGCTGTACCCGCGCACCTACACCGGGCCGTTCATCGTCGAGTTCGCCGACAACGGCAGCGGCCGCGGCGAATACTTCGACGAATCGCTGCGTCGCTGGGTGCCTCTGGCCGGGCAGAAGCTGCGCGTGATGGTGCCCACGCTGCGCCACCACATCAGCGTCAACCCGATGACCGAGGCCGCCTACCAGCTGGCGCTGCGCACGGCCGGCACGATGGCGGCGCTGACGGCCAGCAGCATGCAGGCCGCCAACGACCAGGTGCTGGCGCAGCTGAACGCGAAGCTGCCCGCGGCCTACCAGACCAACGACATCACGAACTTCGTCGTGCCCATCAGCGACGTCTCGGGCAGCGGCACGCTGGGCAACACCTGGGCCGGGCGCTACGGCGCGGTGATGGCGGCGCTGCCGATCGCCGGCAGCCTGTTCGACTCCAGCCTGCCGGCGCCGGCCCTGGCCTTCACGCGGCAGCTGGCCGAGGACCTGCGCGACGACAGCCTCTTCAACGCTTCGCCTGCGATCACCGGCGCGGCCTACGACTCGGCGGTGGCCGCGCAGCTCAATGCCGGCCTGTGCACCGCGATCTCGGTCTGGGGTTCACCGGCGCTGCCGTCGCAGCTGGGCTCGACGGCCACCACCGCGCGCCCCGGCCAGCTCACGCTGCTGGCCGGCAGCCTGGGCGGCGCGGGCAACTGCGACGGCTGGGGCAGCAACGCGCGCTTCGACAACCCCTGGCGCGTGGCGGTGGACGGCGCGGGCTTCGTCTACGTGGCCGACCTGTTCAACAAGACCGTGCGCAAGATCTCGCCGGCCGGCGCGGTGCAGACGCTCGCCGGCTCGCCGGGCAAGTCGGGCACCGCAGACGGTACCGGGCTGGCGGCGCGCTTCACGTCGCCGCGCAGCATTGCCGTCACCAGCGGCGGCACGGTCTACGTCGGCGACGGCAGCGCCATCCGGCGCATCACACCGGAGGGCGTGGTGACCACGGTGGCCGGCAGCGTGACCGAGATCGGCTATGTCGAGGGGCCCGGCAGCGTGGCGCGCTTCGGCATCCCGGAAGATCTGGCAGTGGACGCTGACGGCACGGTCTACATCGTCGACAGCCTGGTCAGTGGTTTCGGCGGCGCGGTGCGCAAGATGACGCCTGCCGGTGAGGTCAGCACCTTCACGAACGACTGCGGCGCGTTTCCGCTGAACGTGCCGGCCGGCGTCGCCGTGGACGGCGACGGCAACGTCTACGTCGCCAACACCGGCAGCAACGAGATCTGCAAGCTGCCGCGAGTCGGTGCCGGCTCGGTGCTGATCGCCGGCGGCGACGGCCTGCAGGAGCCCCGCGGGCTGGCGGTGGACGGCAGCGGCAACGTCTACGTGGCCGATGCCTTCAACGAGGTGGTGCGCAAGGTCAGCCAGAGCGGCGGCGTCTCGATGACGACGCTGGCCGGCGGCCTGGTGCAGCGCGGCTACGTCGACGGCGCGGGCAGCGCCGCGCGCTTCCGCCGGCCCAACGGCGTGGCGGTGGACGGCAGCGGCAACGTCTACGTGGCCGACGAGGAGAACCACGCCATCCGCAAGATCACCCCGGGCGGCGTCGTCAGCACGCTGGCCGGCCTGGGCCCCGACTTCGGCCATGTCGACGCCACCGGCGCCGCGGCGCGCTTCTTCGGGCCGGCCGCCAGCGTGGCCGATGCCGCGGGCAACGTCTACGTGCTCGACGCCTACAACTTCGTGGTGCGCAAGATCACGCCGGCTGGCGTGGTGACGACGCTGGCCGGCGCGGTGGGCCAGCGCGGCAACGTCGACGGCACCGGCACGGCGGCGCGCTTCGAGTTCGACGGCCCCGGCGACGACACGCGTGCCGATCGCAACCCGCTGGGCATGGCCATCGACGCGGGCGGCAACCTGTACGTCACCGACCGCGGCAACGACAGCATCCGCCAGATCTCGCCGTTCGGGGAGGTGAGAACCGTGGCCGCGGCGGTGGGCTTCCCGCGCAGCGTGGTGGTCGACGGCAGCGGCACGCTGTTCGTCTCGACCTTCAGCGGCATCCTGCGCGTGCCCAATGGCGGCGGCAGCAGCCTGTTTGCCGCCGTGCCTGCAGGCGGCCTGGCCATCGACGCCGCGGGCACGCTGTACGCGACCGACACCTTCGGCTACGTGGTGCGCAGCATCAGCGCCGGAGGCGCAGTGTCGGTGCTGGCCGGCACGCCCGGCCTGTCGGGCACGGCCGACGGCATCGGTGCCGCGGCGCGGTTCAGCGCGCCCATCGGCGTGGCGGTGGACACGGCGGGCAACGTCTACGTCGCCGAGGTCGGCGGGCACAACGTGTACGCCAGCCCCGACGCGCGCGTGGTGCGCAGGATCGCGCCGGGCGGTGTCGTCACCACCGTGGCCGGCAAGGCCGGCAGCTCGGGCAACATCCTGGGCGCGCTGCCGGCGTCGCTGGGCCGGGTCAGCTCGGTGGCCGTCGCCGGCCCGAACCAGATCGTCGTCACCGCCGACGACGGCGTGCTGCTGGCGACCTTCCCGTGACCTACACCAGCCCGTCGAACAACCACACGTCCACGGGCTCGCCGGCGGCCACCGAGCCCTGGTCGTGGCCCAGCACCACCAGCGCGTTGGCCTCGCTCATGCTGCGCAGGATGCCGGCACCTTGCGCGCCGGTGATCGCCACCTGCCAGCCGCCGCCGGGCGCCGGGCTCACGCGTCCGCGCTGGAACTCGGTGCGGCCCGGGCGCTTGCGCATCGCGGCTGTGCAGCGTGCCTGCAGCACCGGCAGCGGTTCGGGCGTGGCGCCGGCCAGCTGCAGCAGGCCGTCGCGCGCGAAGACGTAGAAGGCCACCAGCGCCGCCACCGGGTTGCCCGGCAGCGCGAACAGCCAGCTGCTGCGTCCGGCCGCGTGCAGCGGCCCGAAGGCAAACGGCCGGCCCGGGCGCATCGCCACCTTCCAGAACGCCACTTCGCCCATGCGCGCGAGCAGCGCGCGCGTGTGGTCGGCCTCGCCGACGCTGACGCCGCCGCTGGTCAGCACCACGTCGGCCTGCGTGACGGCCGCTTCCAGCGTGGCCTGCAGCGCGGCCGGGTCGTCGCGCACCAGACCGAGGTCGACGATCTCGACGCCCAGCCGCTGCAGCGCGGCCATCAGGCTGCTGCGGTTGCTGTCGTAGATGCAGCCGGCCTCCAGTGGTTCGCCGGGTGCGCGCAGCTCGTCGCCGGTGCTGAACAGCGCCACGCGCAGCCGGCGGCGCACCGTGACGTTGCCGATGCCGAGCGACGCCACCAGGCCCAGGTCGGCCGGCCGCAGCACGCGCCCGGCGCACAGCGCGGCCTGGCCCACGGCCAGGTCCTCGCCGCGCTTGCGGCGGTTCTCGCCCGCGCGCAGCACGCCGGCCGGCACCGTGACGCGGGCGGTCCCCGGCGGGCCGTCGGCCTGGCACAGTTCCTGGGGCACCACGGTGTCGCAGCCGGTGGGCATCACGGCGCCGGTCATGATGCGCAGGCACTGGCCCGCAGCCACCGTGCCGGCCCAGGGGGCGCCGGCGTACGCGGTGCCGATGCAGTCGAAGACCGCGGGAGCGCCGGCCTGGAGTGTCGCGCCGTCGAAGGCATAGCCGTCCATCGCCGAGTTGTCGTGGGCCGGCACCGCGATCGGTGAAGCCAGGTCCTCGGCCAGCACCCGGCCCAGCGCCTGCATCAACGGTATCGTCTCGACCTCCTGCACCGGGCGCAAGGCCGCGGCAATCGCCGCACGCGCTTCGTCCACGCTGAGATTGAGGTCGCCCGCCATGAGCGGGGAAGGTCCGAGTTCCGACATGATGGTTTCGACGTTGCGCCGCTGCGCATTCTGCCCGGCATGAACACCCTGCACGACAGCCTGGTGCTGGCCTGGCAGCTCATCGTCGGGCTCGACGCCGCGCTGCTGCGCATCGTGGCGCTGTCGCTGCAGGTCAGCGGCACGGCCTGCCTGATCGGCGCGGTGTTCGGCCTGTGGCTGGGTGCCTGGCTGGCCGTGGCGCGCTTCCGCGGCCACGGGCTTGTGGTGTGGGCGGTGAACACGCTGCTGGCGCTGCCGCCGGTGGTGGTGGGGCTGCTGGTGTACCTGCTGCTGTCGCGCACCGGGCCGCTGGGCGAGCTGGGCATCCTGTTCACGCCGTCGGCAATGGTGGTGGCGCAGAGCGTGCTGGTGGTGCCGCTGATCGCCGCGCTGTCGCTGCGGCTGGTGCGCAGCGCGCTGCTCGACGGCGGCGAGCAGCTGCGCTCGCTGGGCGCCGGGCCGGTGCAGAGCGCGCTGCTGATGCTGCTGCACGAACGCCTGGGCGTGCTGACGGTGCTGCTGACGGCCTTCGGCCGCGCGGTGGCCGAAGTGGGCGCCGTGATGATCGTCGGCGGCAACATCGACGGCGTCACGCGCGTGATGACGACGGCGATCGCGCTGGAGACGAGCAAGGGCGACCTGCCGCTGGCGCTGGCGCTGGGCATCGTGCTGCTGGGCGTGGTGGGCGTGGTCAACGGCCTCATTGGACTGGTGCAGGTGCGCGGGCGGCGCATCCACGACGCGCCCCCGCCGAACCGGGCGCCGTCTGCGCCGGCCACCCCCGCCGCACCGGCGGCGCCGCCGGCGCCGCGCCGCGCGCCCACTGGCGAGGTGCTGGTGGCGCTGCACGGCGCCAGCGTCGACTTCGACGGCGTGCAGGCGCTGCGCCGGGCCAGCTTCGCGCTGCACCGCGGCGAGTGCGTGGCGCTGGTGGGCGCCAACGGCTCGGGCAAGACGACGCTGCTGCGGCTGCTGCACGGGCTGGTGAACGCGCAGGCCGCCGACGGTGGCCGCGTCGAACGCCACGTCCTGCAGCCGGAAGGTCGGCCGCCGGTGCTGGCCATGCTGTTCCAGCGGCCCTTCCTGCTGAGCCTGTCGGTGCGGCGCAACCTGCTGCTGGGGCTGTGGCTGCGCGGCGTGCCGCCGGCCGAGCGCCCGGCGCGCGTGGTCGATGCGCTGCACCGGGTCGGCCTGGACGCCTTCGCCGAGCGGCCGGCGCGCGCGCTGTCGGGCGGGCAGCAGCAGCGGCTGGCGCTGGCCCGCGCGTGGGCGCTGCAGCCCGACGTGCTGCTGCTCGACGAGCCCACCGCCAGCCTGGACCCGAGCGCCAAGCGCGAGATCGAGACGCTGGTCGAGGAGATCGGCGCCGCCGGCGTGACCGTGGTGCTCAGCACGCACAACCTGGGCCAGGTCAAGCGCCTGGCCACGCGCGTGGTCTACATGGAACACGGGCGCATCGTGGTCGACCTGCCGACCGCACGTTTTTTCTCCGACCAGCTGCCGCCCGAAGCAGACCAGTTCCTGCGCGGCGAACTGCCCTGGGTCTGATCAAACCACCAGCGCGGTTGCACTTGCACCGCGCTTGTTTCACACCTGAAGCTTCGTTGGGGCAACCCCCTTGTTGTGTCGCCGCTGGCAAAGGCACAACATCGGCGTCGCCTTGCCTGCACCACTCATTCTCGGTGTTCGGCAGCGAGCGGGCCGGCAGGTGCGGGACGATCCCCGCCCCGACCGGCCTTCATCGTTTGGAGGGGTTTGGAGGACTTTCGATGTTTGGTGCTTTCTTGCGGGCGCGTGCGCTCGCCCCCATTGCCGCGGCCGTTGCCGCGCTCTGCGCCACCACCGCGGCCACGGCCGGCGGTGCGGGCCCCACGACACAGACCACGGAGCAGGCCACGACGCTGCGGTCCGAGACGACCGACCAGCTGATCATCCAGTACCGCAAGGGCACGCCGGCCGCAGCGCGGGCCGACCTGCAGACCATGGCCGAGGCCCACGCGGTGATGAACCGCTCGGGCGTGCAGATGCGCCTGCTGCGGCGCAACGCCTTCGATGCGCACGTGATGAAGCTCGACCGGCGGCTGTCGGTCGAGCAGCTGCAGCGGCTGGCACGCCTGGTGGCCGCCGCCGACCCCGACATCGAGTTCGCCGAGCCCGACCGGCTGATGCAGGTGCAGCTGACGCCCAACGACAGCAGCTACACCAGCCAGTGGCACTACTTCGAGGCCACCGGCGGCCTGAACGCGCCGACCGCCTGGGACCAGAGCACCGGCAGCGGCGTCGTCGTGGCCGTCATCGACACCGGCTACCGGCCGCACGTGGACCTGGCGGCCAACATCGTGGGCGGCTACGACATGATCATCGACACCGACGTCTCCAACGACGGCAACGGCCGCGACAGCAGCGCGCTCGACCCTGGCGACTGGGTCACCACCAACGAGTGCGGCAGCAACGCGGCGCAGAACAGCTCGTGGCACGGCACGCACGTGGCCGGCACCATCGCGGCGCTCACGAACAACGGCGCCGGCGTCGCAGGGGTGGCCTTCGGCGCCAAGGTGCTGCCGATCCGCGCCCTGGGCAAGTGCGGCGGCTACACCAGCGACATCGCCGACGGCATCACCTGGGCCTCGGGCGGCAGCGTCAGCGGCCTGCCGGCCAACCCGAACCCGGCGCGCGTGATCAACATGTCGCTGGGCGGCGGCGGGTCGTGCGACAGCACCACGCAGGCCGCCATCAACGGCGCGCGCGGGCGCGGCACCGTGATCGTGGTGGCCGCAGGCAACAGCAACGCCAACGCCGCGAACTTCTCGCCGGCCAGCTGCTCGGGCGTGATCACGGTGGCCTCCACCAACCGCAGCGGCGGCCGCGCCTACTACTCGAACTACGGCAGCGTGGTCGACGTGGCGGCACCGGGCGGCGACGTGCGCTCGGCCGCGACCAACGGCGTGCTGTCCACGCTGAACAGCGGCACCACCGGCCCCGGCAGCGACACCTACGCCTGGTACCAGGGCACCTCGATGGCCGCGCCGCACGTGGCGGCCGCCGCGGCGCTGATGCTGGCGAAGAACCCGGCACTCACCCCCGACCAGGTGGAAAGCCTGCTGAAGAGCACGGCGCGCGCCTTCCCGGCCACCTGCTCGCAGTGCGGCACCGGCATCGTCAACGCCGCGGCGGCGGTGACGGCAGCCGCGGGTGGCGGCGGTGGCGGGGGCGGCGGCACCACCGTCGCCGAGAGCGAGAGCAACAACACGCTGGGCACCGCCGACGTCGTCAGCGCCAACCCGGCCACCGTGACCGGCACGCTGGCCAGCAGCAGCGACACCGACTACTTCCGCGTCACGCTGGGCGCCGGCAAGACGCTGACGGCCCGCCTGACGCCGCCGGCCACGGCCGACTACGACCTGTACCTCTACAACAGCAGCGGCACGCAGATCGCGAGCAGCGTGCTGGGCACCGGCGCGGTCGACACGGCGACCTACCGCAACGCCGGCACGGGCTCGATCACCGTGTACGCGCGGGTGCGCTACTACAGCGGCGGCGCCGGCAGCTACACGCTGGGGCTGTCGCAGTAAGGCGCGCGGCGGCGCGCCTCACAGGCCCAGGGCAGCGCGCAGCGCGCGCCCGCCTTGCGGCCGCGGGGTGCCCTCCACCAGCGCGGCGATGCGCGCGTTCAGCGGCGCATCGCCGCCGTGCGCACGGGCCAGGCGCACGACTTCGCCGCACAAGGCGTCGACCTCGGTGCGGCGGCCCAGCGCCAGGTCGTCGGCCATGCTCGAGCGCGCGTTGGCGTCGATGCGCAGCATGCGCGCGGCCAGGCGCTCGAAGATCCAGTCCGGCAGCTCCAGCAGCATGGGCAGCCGCTGCGGCGGTACCGCACCCACCTGCGCCGGCGTGATGCCGGCCCGGCGCAGCACCGCCAGCGCCTCGCGCTGCAGCGCCGCCAGCACGCGCCGGCAGTCCCGGTCGCGCAGCTGCGCGCGCAGCGGCAGGCCCGACAGCGCGTTCACCGGGTTGTTCAGGTTCAGCAGCAGCTTGCCCCACTGCAGCGGGCGCAGGTCGGCGTGCAGCTGCAGCGGCAGACCGGCGGCGGCGAACAGCGGCAGCCAGGGCCGCAGCGCGGGGTGGTCCTGCGCCGCCAGCACGCCCGCGCTGCCGCGGTGGAAGTGGCCAGGCGCCAGCTCGGCGATGTTGAACGGCACCATGCCCGGCAGCACCGTGCGGCCGGGCAGCGCGGCGGCGGCTTCGGTTGCGTTGCCGATGCCGTTCTGCAGCGACAGCACGACGCTGCCGGGCCCGAGCACCGGTGCCAGGGCCTGCGCGGCCTCGGCCGTGGCGCCGCTCTTCACGCTCAGCAGCACCAGTGCCGCATCAGCCGGCCCAGACGGCCCGGACGGCAGCGGCGGTGGCGCGGTGTGCAGGCGCAGCGTGCCGACGGGCAGGTGCTGGCGGCGGCCGTCGAGGTCGGTGAGCGTCAGGCCGTGTGCATGCAGGGCATCGAGCACGCGCGGGCGGCCGACGAAGTGCACCTCGGCGCCTGCCGCCTGCAGCCAGCCGCCGACGTGGCAGCCCACGGCGCCGGCGCCCATCACGAGCACCGGGCCCGGGGCGGGGGGGGCATCAGGTGGCCGGGTGCGCGAGGTCGCGGATCAGGGTCGGCCCGACACGTTCCTCGATGCGGGCGATCAGCGGCTTGAACAGGCCGCCCAGCGCCGCCAGCTCCATCACCACGAACATCGGCCCCACCAGCAGGCCGACCAGGTCGTCGGCGAAGGCCGGCTTGCGGCCTTCGTAGTAATGGCCGGCGAACTGGATGATCCAGCCGACCACGAAGAAGCCCACGCCCCAGGCGAGCCAGGCCACCGTGCCCTGCGCGGCCGGCGGGTGCGCCAGCCCGATCAGCACGCCCATGAACACCGTGGTGGCCAGGCCCAGCGCCAGTTCGCCGCGCGTCAGATACCATGCCGCCGCCAGCGCGAAGACCAGCCAGGCTGCGGTGAGCTGCCCGCCGCCCAGCGGCAGCTCCAGCCGCGCCAGCAGCACGCCCACCGCGAAGACGATCATCGGCACGCCGATGAAATGGGTGGCGATGTTGCGGCGGTCGCGGTGGTAGGCGGCGTACTGCGCCAGCAGCTCGAAGGCGGGTCGGAACGGTGTGGCCATGGTGTGCAGTCTCCTTCGCGGGGAATGGTACGACCGGCGCCCGTGCCTGCGCACCGGGGAATCCGCCAGAATCGGGGCCATGAGCATCAAGAGCGACAAGTGGATCCGCCGCATGGCCGAGC